>OCHO01000164.1_pt1 | contig 72115 bp, 59 predicted proteins | sample 1538441 | NCBI WGS metagenome assembly OCHO01 (sample SAMN04571691, study PRJEB22368) | human gut metagenome | biome: human gut; material: stool | host: Homo sapiens | place: Luxembourg | collected 2012-06-29
CTCCCATATACACAAGGGGCATCCGCAAACCGCAGATGCCCCTTGTTACATATCAAAGTGCAATATATAGTGTTCCTGTATTCATTCAACACAACATATAGAGAAAAGAGGTATTCTATGCGCTCTCAGTTCACTTCGTATGAGCAGCTTCCCATCACCCTGACAGCCGATCATGTCGCTGCTGCGCTGGGCATCTCCCGCGCCAACGCTTACATCCTGCTCCGTTCGGACGGCTTTCCCACGCTCCACATCGGTAAGCGGATGGTCGTACCCAAAGACCGTTTTCTTCAGTGGATCACGGACAGCGTAAATGGCTGATTTGACATCCTTGATTCAAGAGGTTTCTTTTTCTATACTATTCCCGAAACGACTTGACATCAGGAAGGAGGCAATATGCCAAGCAAACGTTCACACGGCGAGGGTACGCTTCGCCACCGCAGCGATGGTCGCTGGGAATTACGTATGATGGACGGCTACCAGAAAGATGGTTCGCCGCGCTTCAAGACCTTCTATGGCAAGACCCAGAAGGAGGTCAAGCTCAAACTGAAAGAGTATCAGGATGCGCTTATCAGCGGTGTCCAGCTGGACACGATCCTGTACTTCGAGGATTGGGCGGATACATGGTTCGAGGGTCACAGGGATAATATCGCTCCCACGACACAGGAAAGCTATAAATACTGCCTGAAAATGCTCAAAGAGGGATTTTACCATCGCCCCTTGACCGTCATACGCCCCATCGACATTGAAAACTTTCTGAAAGGGATGCGGCGTGATGGCCGCTCGGATTCTTACATCAGCAAGGCACGAGGGATGCTCTACCAGATCTTTCAAAAGGCAGAAGCCAATGACCTTGTGCGCCGCAACCCGGTCCGGCTTGCTGAAAAGATGCGGGCATCCGGCACCGCAAAACGCAAGGAAGCCTTTACCACAGCGGAAGTCGCACACCTGATGAAGGTGCTGCCCGATGACCGCATGGGCTTGAGCATTCGGCTTTTACTCGGCACTGGAATGAGAATGCAGGAACTTCTGGCTTTGGAGCCGCAGTTTATTGAAGAAGATGGCTCTGTCATTCACATCCGGCAGGCAGTAAAGGTCGTAAAAGGTACAGTCAGCATCGGCAGTCCGAAATCCAAAGACAGTATCCGGGATATTCCGGTGCCGCTGAATGTCCGCCCGTGTGCCATCAAGCTGCGGGATACCACCGACCAGTTCATCTGGGAAAGCCCCAAGACCGGCTTGCCCTGCAACCCCACCCATTTCCGGGATGTGTTCCGCAAATCTCTGGAAGAAGCGGGCGATGTCCGCTTGCTCACGCCGCACAGCTGCCGCCACACCTATGTGTCGCAGATGCAGGCATTGGGCGTGGATATCCAGACCATCCAGAGCATCGTAGGCCATGCCGATACCGAAATGACTGAGCATTATCTCCATGTTCAGGAATCCATTCGGCAGAGTGCGATCCAGTTGTTCAGCGAGGCATTTTCGGCCTGAAAATTGGACGGAACGGCACTAATTAGACCAGATAAAATCGTTGGCATTGTGGTCAAAATTGTGGTCAAAACCAAATGAGGCCAGCCTATAAACAAAAAAATCCAACGATTTCTAACGTGAAATCGTTGGATTTATGGTCCGAGTGGCGAGAATCGAACTCACGGCCTCTTGAACCCCATTCAAGCGCGCTACCAAAACTGCGCTACACCCGGATATCTGTCAGCATTCTGCCGCTCACAGCTCATTTAGTATACCCGACGAAGGCTGTTTTGTCAAGCACTTTTTCAATTTTCTTCCCCAGAATTTTCATAGATCTGCGCGGAGGGCTGCGGGCGGGCGTCGAACTCCACGGTGGCCAAGGCCACGGCAAAGACGCTCTGGGCACCGGCGGCCAGCAGAGCCTGTGCACAGGCGGCGGCTGTTGCGCCGGTGGTGATGACATCGTCCACAAGGAGGACGCGCTTGCCCTCCACCCGCTCCGGGTCGGGCACGGCAAAGGCCCCGGCCACATTGGCCAGCCGCTCGTCGAGGGAAAGCCCCTCCTGCCGCCGGGCGGCATGGACCCGGACAAGGGCCTTGGGTTCCAGCGGAACCCCCACCGCGCGGGCGATGGGGCGGGCCATCCGCTCCGGGACGTTATAGCCGCGTGCCCGGCTGGAAGCGGGCACCGGCACGATGCAGTCGTAACTCAGTGCAAGGCCCGGTACCGGCTGGACCTCCGGGCCGAAGGAACCCATCTTTGCTTCGCTGCCGAAGAGGAGCCGGGCTATCTCGGCTCCCAGCTCGTCGGCCGCCCACGGGGCCGCTTGGTACTTTGCCCGCAGCACGCCCCGCCGGACACAGCCCGCATAGCGGTAGGGAGCCGCCGCGCCCTCCAAGCGGCCCAGATAGTGCAGCCCCGCCGAGAGGCGCATGGTCGGCTTGCGGCGCAGCGCATCCAGTTCCGCACAGCAATCGGGGCAGGGGCTCACCGTTCCCAGCACCCGGTCGCAAAAAGGGCAGCGGCGCGGGTAAAGCACCCAGCGCAGCTGCCGCAGTGTGCGGCAAACGCCGCTGTTCGATTTCAGGTTCAATCGTTCTTGACCGCGATGATGACGCGGACCTTCTTGCCCGCCGCACAGCCAAAGTTGTCGTACCAGCCGGTGAGCTTGTATTCGTCGGTGTTGACATAACTGAGCTTGGTGGGGTAATACTGGCCCTTGTACCACAGGTAGACCTGCGCGTCGTCGGCCATTTCATAGCGGGTTCCACCCGACAGCACCGAGGCCGCGCCCACCCGGTCGATCTTCAGGGGCATCAACTGGACCATGGTCTTGATCGAGCCGGTGGTCTCCTGCCGGGCCGCAACGCCGCCCGCGATGACCGGGTACTTGATGGCCGTGGTGAAGCTGACCTGCGAACCGTTGACGTAGCAGACGTAAGTTGCGCCGCCGCCGATGAAGTTCAGGATCTGCTTGAAGGGGGTGCCGGTGATCTCTGCCACCTGTTTGAAGCCGATGCTCAGCAGCGAACCGGTGTTGCTGGTCAGCTTCTGCCACGAGGTCGAGAGGATATCGCCGGAGACGATGCCCCACAAGATCTCGCTGGTGGTGGGCACCAGCAGGTTCGACACCTGCCCGGCTACCGTGGCAGCGGTCGTGGTGGTAGTGGTTCCGGTAGTGGTTCCGGTCGTACTGCCGGTGGTTCCCGCAGTACCTGTGGTGCCGGAGGCCGCACCGGTAGTGGTCGTGGTGGTGGTCGTCTTCGGGGTGGCAGCGGTACCGGAGGAATCGTCGCTGGTCTGGAAGCTGCCAATAAAGCTCTTGAGATCGGTGTAGTTGGCGGCGAGGTTCTTCACGTCGTCCAGCACACCGTACTTCCACAGATCGCCGGTGACGTCGTTCAGGATCAGGCGGTCGATCTGGCCCGCCTCATTGACGGTGTAGTAGCGGACGTCGGAGCTGCTCAGTGTTACCCCCGATAGGCGGCTGGGACGAACCGTCCCAGCCACACCCTCCGAAGTCGTATCCAGAATTTCTACGTCGTCGGCAAGGGCGGCACTGCCCAGCGCCGTGGCTGCCTCGTTGATGGTGCCGCTGGTGGAGCGGCTGTCGATCCGCTCCACGTTCTCGCCGTCGGGGCTGACGGTGATCTCCACCAGCCAGCCCGCCGGGAAGTTCAGGCTCTTATCCACATTCACGGTGCGGGTGATGCCGTCGGTGCAGTAGACAGCCACCTTCTGCAGCACGTCCGCTCCGTTTTCTTCGATCAGGCTGCGGGATGAGGACTGGACGACACCATAGAAGACGCTGTCGGCCTCTTCGCCGGTCACGATACCGGCGGCCTCATTGTTCATGCCCAGCAGCAGGGTCACGACCTGACCCACGCCGCCGCCGTTCAGGGAGGACACCTGCGACGCTACGGCCGAGGAGCCGAGGGTGTAGGTGCTGCCCGCGACGGTCACCGAGGTGGGGGCGCTGGCGCTGGGGGAAACGGCCGTGATGCGGCCCGCCGCGCGGCGGGTGTAGATCCAGACAGTCTGTAAACTCTCGCTGTAGTAATACACATCGTATTGGTTTAACTCGGCAGAACCGGAGACCTTATCGTTGCGGTAGATGCTGGCGGGGGTGAAGGGAAGCTGGGTGGTACCGTCCGCGATGAAGGGGCCCTTCAGGCTGCTCATCATGACGCTGGAGGTATCCACCTGACCGTTGGAGACGGTGAAGCCCAGCGAGGTGCCGTAGGCGCTGCCGCTGGCGGAGTTGGCCGTCAGGGTGTTGTACATCAGGATGGCGCACTCTTCATAGTTCAGCGCCTCGCCCTGCTGGCGGTCCAGCTGGTTGCGCAGCCCCAGCTCGCTGGCCTTGTTCAGCTGCGCTTGGGGGAAGGAGCCGCTCAGCTCGGTCATCTTATAGCCCAGCAGCTTGAGGACGGCAGTGACGGCCTCTTCCAGCGTCACGGCGTTGTCCGGGCGGAAGGTGCCGTCGGTGTAGCCGCTCAGCCAGCCCTGCTGCACCGCGATGCGGACATAGGGGGCGTAAGCGGAGGTGCCGGGCAGGTCCTTATACAGGGTGCCCACGGCCCCCTGCGAGCCGACGCTCTCCCGGAAGGTGGAGTACGACACCAGCATCCGGGCAAAGGCCCCGCGGGTGACCACAGCGTTCAGGGCGGCGGTCTGGGTGGAGTCCATGCCGTTCAGGGTGATGGACAACTGGACGGCGGTGTTGGCATTGCCCGCAGCCGAAGCCGGGAGCGCCAGCATCGACACGGCAATGCTGACCGCGAGCAGGAATGCGAGAAGACGTTTTTTCATGAGGGAAACCTCCTTAATCGTAACGAAGGGCTTCGATGGGGTTGAGCCGGGCCGCCCGCTTGGCGGGCAGGTAGCCGAACAGCACGCCGATGAAGACCGAGATGCCGAAGGCCACTGCAATGGAGTTGAAGGACGGGCTGACCGTGACATCGATGTCCGACGAGATCATGGGCAGGACGTGGTTGGCTGCCATCGAGACGATGTAGCCCAGCACGATGCCCAGCACACCGCCCAGCGCGGAGGTGGTAGCCGCCTCCACAACGAACTGGGAAAGGATGACCCGCTCTTTCGCACCCAGCGCCTTGCGGATGCCGATCTCACGGGTGCGCTCGGTGACGGAGACGAGCATGATGTTCATGATGCCGATGCCGCCCACCAGCAGTGAGATGCTGGCGATGCCGGTGAGGACGACGATGACCATGTTGATCATGTTGTTCATCTCTTCCAGCCACTCGCTCGCACTGTAAACGTAGAAGGCGCTGTCGCTCTTGAACAGATCGGTCAGGTACGCTTCCACGACGGCTTTGGCCTCATTGGCCTTGCTTTCATCGCTCATGATGGCGATATAGCTGCTGGCCATGGCCGTATTGGAAAGGCGCATTGCGATGGTGTAGGGCAGGTAGATGCAGTCATCGTCCGAGCCCTGCTGCATGGAGGTGTTGTTCACCTTGGCGTTCAGCACGCCCACGATGCGGAACTTGTAGGGCCCCAGCTTGATGGTCTGGCCCACGCCCCGCCCGCCGTAGGCCACGCGGTTGAGGTAATCGCCGATGACGCAGACCTGCTTGTTGTCCTTCATATCCATGTACTGCAAGCCGCGGCCTTGGGCGACGGTATAGTTCTTCATGGAGGTGAAATTTTCGTCCACGCCGGCAACGGTGCTGTAGCGGTAGGTCGTGGTGCCCACCTTCGGGGTGTTGTTGCTGAAATCGATCTGGGGCGAGATGGACCGGATCAGGTCCGGGTTCTTGGTGCCGATGGCGTACACATCCTCCACCGTCACGGTGCGGGAGCCGTAGCCCCAGATGTTGATGGACAGGGTGTTGGTGCCCATGGCCGAGAAGCTGTCCCGCATACTCTGGGTCATGCCGTTGCCGAGGCCGACGATGACGATGACCGCCATGACGCCGATGATGATGCCCAGCATGGTCAAAAAGGTGCGGAGCTTGTTGCTCCAGACGTTCTGGATGGCCTGCCGGAAGGTCTCAACGATCATGCTTCCGCCTCCTTTTCTGCCGCCGGGGTCTCCGGCACCAGCGTCGGCTGGACGAAGGCCTCCGGCGCGTGGGAATCGCCGTCGTACACCACCCGGCCATCCTCCAAGCGGATGATGCGGTCGGCCTGTACGGCGATGGAATTATCGTGGGTAATGAGGACGACGGTGTGGCCCTCCTCGTGCATCTGCTGGAGCATCGCCAGCACTTCGCGGCCGGTGTGGGAGTCCAGCGCACCGGTGGGTTCGTCGGCCAGAATGACCGCCGGGTTGCGCACCAGCGCCCGCGCGATGGAAACGCGCTGCTGCTGGCCGCCGGAAAGCTGGTTGGGCCTGTTCTTGACCTTATCGCCAAGGCCCACCTGCTCCAGCACCTCGCGGGCGCGGCGGTGGCGCACGGCGCGGGGGATGCCCGCATACACCAGCGGCACCTCCACGTTCTCCAGCAGGTTCAGCCGGGGCAGCAGGTTATACTGCTGGAAGATGAAGCCCAGCATCTCGTTTCGGATGGCAGCCAGCTCGTTGCGGCTCATCTTGCCTACGTCCTTGCCGTTCAGCCGGTAGGTGCCATGGGTGGGCACATCCAAGCAGCCGATGATGTTCATGCAGGTGGATTTGCCGGAGCCAGACTGGCCGACGATGGCGACGAACTCGCCTTTGTCTATTTTCATGGTGATGTGGTCGGCCGCTTTTACCGTGGTGTCGCCCATCTGGTAATACTTGCAGACCTCATCAAATTCGATCAGAGCGCTCATCGTTCCTCCTATCAGAATATCATCATGCTGCTGCCGTCGTCATAGTAGTCGTCGGAACTGATGGAGTTGGGGTCGTAGCCAATGGTATCACCCTCCTGAATGCCGCTGACGATCTGAGTGTAGTCGTCATCGCTGACGCCGGTCTTAACGGCGACGTAGACGAAGCCCTCCGGGGCTTCCATCCCCTGCTCGGCGTTGGAAGCGCTGGGGGAATCCTGCGTGACGAGGACATAGCCGCCCCGCATCACCGCTGCGTTGGGCACGCAGAGGGCGTTGGTGGCCTCGGCCACCACGATCTCGGCGTTGGCGTTCATGCCGGGGCGCAGACCGTCGGTGTCGTCGATGCGGATGGTGACGGGATAGGTGGTGGTGCCGCCTTTGGCGGTGCCCTTCATAGAGACGCGGGTCACGGTGCCGACGTAGGTCTTATCCTGCACGGCGTCGGCGGTGATCTGGACCTTCTGGCCCACCGAGATGGAGCTGATCTGCAGCTCATCCACGTTGATGCTCATTTCAAGGTAGCTCAGGTCGTAGACGATGCAAAGGGTATCGCCCGCCTTGGCCGCGTCGCCCGCCTTGGCATCCTTTTCGATGATGGTGCCGTTGATGGGGGCGGTGATGGTGTAGTTGTTCATGGCGTCCTGCAAATTCTGCATCGAGATCTCGGCGCTGCGCAGGGACTCGGATGCAGACTGGATGGACTCGGTCAGGTCATCGCCGGAAAGGCCGATGAGGATATCGTCCTTTGCGACCTCGGCACCCTCCTGCACGTTGATGGCAGTCACGGTACCGGCAGCCTGTGCGGTCAGGGTCCGCTCGGCCTGATAGCCGAAGACAGCGGAGCCGATGGAGCTGACGCCGTTGATGGAGGCGGTGGCTGCCTGTGCGGTGGTCAGGCCGCCCGCGTTGCGCACAGCAATGGTCACGGTACGGGTCAGCAGGTTGCCCGCGCTCAGCGCGTCGGTGCCGGTCACGGAGGTGACGGTGCCGGTCAACTGCTCAAAGGTGCCGTCCAGCGTCACGTCGGCGCTCTGCCCCACCGAGAAATTGGCAGCATCGGCGGCGGGGAACTCCAGCGTCAGCAGCATCTTGGAGCTGTCGCGGATGACAGCCACCTCCTGCCCGCTGGTCACTTCGTCGCCCTTGTTCACCTTCAGGCTGCTCACGGTGCCCGCCACTTCGGCGCGGACATACTGGCGGTCCACGACCTTATCGTAGCTGCGCTGGGCTTGCTGCATGGCGATCTCAGCCTTTTCGAAGTTGGTGGAAGCGTCCGAGCTGTCGATGGTGTAGAGCACGGTGCCCTCATCCACGGTGTCGCCCTCTTCTATGGTGCTGGTCAGCACCTTGCCGTCCACCAGAGACTTCACGGTGTAGGTGTTGGCCGGGTTCAGCGTACCGGTGCCGCTCAGGGTGTTGGAAACGTTCCGGTACTCCGGGGCCGCCTCCGTATAGCTGGCGTCCACGCTGGCGGGTTTGGCCTGTTTGGGCCAAAGCAAAAAGGCACCGCCCGCCACGATGACACAGACTGCCGGCACCAGCAATTTCCAATTCTTCTTCCAGAACGCGGCAGGGCCCTTGCCCGCTGCTGCGGCTTCGGGCGCTTGAGCTTCCGGGTTGTCCTTCTTCTTTTTCCAGTTCATGATCACTGTTCCTCCTATATTGGTCCGGGTCGGCCGTTCCGCCCGGCGGATTCCGGATATGTATAAGTGTAGTGTATCGCATTTTTTCAAGTTGCACAAGCGTCCAAATTTCATTTCACTATTTTTTCAACAAAAAAGTAAGGTTTTGTGGAGTTTCTGCCTCTTGAAACGCAAAAGCGGCCTCCCGAAATACTCCGGGAGGCCGCGAAAACGCTTATTTCAGGATGAACTTAGGCGTTTGCCTGAGCAGCAGCAACAGCGCAAGCGACGGTTGCACCGACCATGGGGTTGTTGCCCATGCCGATCAGACCCATCATCTCAACGTGTGCAGGCACAGAAGAAGAACCAGCAAACTGAGCATCGCCATGGACGCGGCCCAGAGAGTCGGTCAGGCCGTAGCTGGCAGGACCAGCGGCCACGTTATCGGGGTGCAGGGTACGGCCCGTGCCGCCGCCGGAAGCGACGGAGAAGTACTTCTTGCCGTTCTCGATGGCCCACTTCTTGTAGGTGCCGGCAACGAGGTGCTGGAAGCGGACGGGGTTGGTGGAGTTACCGGTGATGGAGCACTGGACGTCCTCCTTCTTCATGATGGCAACACCCTCCATGACGTCGTTGGCGCCATAGCACTTGACGGCTGCACGCTCGCCGGTGGAGAAGGGGATCTCCTTGACGACGGTCAGAGTCTGGGAGGGGATGTCATACTCGGTCTGCACATAAGTGAAGCCGTTGATGCGGGAGATGATGTAAGCAGCATCCTTGCCGAGGCCGTTCAGGATGACGCGCAGGGGGGTCTTGCGGACCTTGTTTGCGGTGCGGGCGATGCCGATGGCACCCTCAGCAGCAGCAAAGGACTCGTGGCCTGCCAGGAAAGCGAAGCAGGTGGTGTCCTCGCTCAGCAGACGAGCGCCCAGATTGCCGTGGCCCAGACCGACCTGACGCTGCTCAGCGACAGAACCGGGGATGGTGAAAGCTTCCAGACCTTCGCCGATGGCAGCTGCGCACTCGGCAGCGTCGGTCAGGCCGCGCTTCACAGCGATGGCGGTGCCCAGGGTGTAAGCCCAGACAGCGTTATCAAAGCAGATGGGCTGCACACCGCGGACGATCTTGTCGCAGTCGATGCCCTTGGCGAGGAGCATCTCGTTGCAAGCGTCCAGAGACTCCAGGCCGTTGGCCTTCAGGCATGCCTCGATCTTCGGCATGCGGCGATCCATAGATTCAAAAGTTGCCATGAGTTGTTCCTCCTCTCTTATTCCTCACGCGGGTCGATGTACTTGACAGCGCCTGCTTCCTTGCTGAAGCGGCCGTAAGTACCCACGTTCTTCTCGTAAGCCTCGTTGGGGGTCTTGCCGTGACGGATATCCTCCATCATCTTGCCCAGCTTGACGAACTGATAGCCGATGACCTCATCGTTGGCATCCACAGCCAGCTTGTTGATGTAGCCCTCGGTCAGCTCCAGATAACGGACGCCCTTCTCCTTGGTGGAGAAGATGGTGCCGGTCATGGAACGCAGACCCTTGCCCAGATCGTCCAGACCTGCGCCGATGGGCAGACCGTCTTCAGAGAAAGCGGTCTGGCTGCGGCCGTAAACGATCTGCAGGAACAGCTCGCGCATTGCCACGTTGATGGCGTCGCAGACGAGGTCGGTGTTCAGGGCTTCCAGAATGGTCTTGCCGGGCAGGATCTCGCCAGCCATAGCGGCGGAGTGGGTCATGCCGGAGCAGCCGATGGTCTCGACCAGAGCCTCTTCGATGACGCCGTTCTTGATGTTCAGAGACAGCTTGCAGGTACCCTGCTGAGGTGCGCACCAGCCCACACCATGGGTGTAGCCGCTGATGTCCTTGATCTCATAGGCCTTGACCCATGCGCCCTCTTCGGGGATGGGAGCCGGACCATGCTTAGGACCTTTGGTGATCGGGCACATATTCTGTACTTGCTGCGAATAGGTCATAATCATACTCTCCTTTTGACAAATTGATGCCATGCAGCAGGGGGGCTCCCCCGCTGTTTGCATTTGACCGGCTGCCGCTGCTCTCATCAGCGCCGCCGGTACTACCACGCATGATTTTATTATAGAGAACCTTGGCGCAATTTGCAAGACGTTTATGACAATTTTCCCGCAAACTTTTTGACGGTTATTCGTAACTAACCGCCACATTTTATGCTTTTGCCCTCTTGATTGATAATTTTTTGTCAGCTTTGCTCAAAGGCCTAATTTTCCTTAGGCGGGCGGGGCGGTTGGACGGGCCGCAGCGCCCAGATGGCCGCAAAGCCCGCTGCCGCGCCGCCCATGGCCAGCCAGTGCCGCCCGGTTTCCAGCCCCCAGAGGTTCGCCGCAAAGGGGAAGGCAAGGCTGCCCACGCTCTGCCCCAGCGCCAGAAAGCCGTAGTTGACCCCCGCATGGGGCAGACCGAACAGGTCGGTGGAAAGGGCGGGCAGCACCGCCGCCAGCGCCGAATAGCAGAACGTCAGGCTGGCATACACCGCCACCACGGCCCAGCCCTGCGCGAACAGAAAGGCTGCGGACAGCCCCAGCGATGCCCCGAACAGGATCAGATCGGTGGGGCGGCGGCCGATCTTGTCGCTGAGCATCGGCATCAGCAGCCGCCCCGCCGCGCTGCCCACGCTGCCCAGCACCACGCTCCAGAGCGCTGCCGTCTCGTCCAAGCCCCGCTCCATCCCCAGTTTCAGGATGATGGGGCTGAACAGCAGCACCGCCGGGGTGGAAAAGCAGACTGCCCCGGCGCAGAGCCAGTATTGCTTGGTGCGGAGCATCTGCAAAGGGGCCAAATCCAGCGGCGGAGCCGTTTTGCCTTTGCCCTGCTGTTCCGGCTTCGGCTTTTCGGGCGGCGGGTCCACCAGCAGCATGCTGCCCCCAAAGCAGACCGGCAGCGTCAGCGCCCCCAGCGCCCAGAAAGCCCCCCGGATGCCCTGCACCGGCCCGAAGCCCTTGAGCGCCGTTCGGACAAAGACGGTCAGGAACGCACCGGAAAGTCCCACCGCCCCGCCGATGACGCCGGTGGCGAGGCCCTTCCGGCCCTTGTACCACTTCTGGGCGCAGGACTGGATGGACGGGTACAAGAACGCCGTGCCCAGCCCCGCCGGAATGCTGAACACCCCAAAGAAAAAGCCACCCTTCTCCCCCGGCAGGAGGGCCGCCGCAAAGAACCCGCCGCAGAGCAGGGCCGTGCCCCAGAGCGCCGCGCAGCGGGGGCCTTTCCGGTCCTGCAGAAAGCCGCCGATGACGCACCCGACGCCGAAGGCCGCGATCAAAATGCCAAAGGCATACCCGGCCCCCTGTTCGCTCAGGCCATACTCCTCCATCACCGGCTGCTGAAACACGCCCCACGCTGCGGGCAGACCCGTCAGCACCTGAATGGCCGCTCCTGCCGCCAGAATGGCCCACGGATGTTTTTGGGAAAGCTTCTGCATCTGTCTCACCTCACCCTTTAGTCTGCCCTTTTTGATTGACAAACGAACAGATTCTTTTATAATTAGAGTGATTGGGAAGAATTTGAACCGTAAAGAGAGGAATTGCAACCATGAAAACACAAGCATTGAAAGGGATGCGTGACCTGCTCCCCGCCGAGCAGACCCTGCGCGACTACATTCAGGGCAAGATTCTGGAAACTTACCGCGCTTCCGGTTTCGAGCGCATCTCCACCCCCATGCTGGAGGATATGGAGAACCTCGACAAGTCCGACGGCGGCGACAACCTGAACCTGATCTTCAAGGTGCTCAAGCGCGGCGATAAGCTGACCAGCGCACTGGGATCCGGCGACCCCAAGCAGCTCTCCGATATGGGTCTGCGCTATGACCTGACCCTGCCCCTGAGCCGCTTCTATGCCGCCAACAAGGACAAGCTCCCCCACCCCTTCAAGGTCATCCAGACCGACCGCGTCTTCCGCGCCGAACGCCCCCAGAAGGGCCGTCTGCGGGAGTTCGTCCAGTGCGACATCGATATTCTGGGGGATGAGTCCCCCAACGCTGAGGTCGAGCTGATCGATGTGACCACCCGCGCCCTGCTGAACATCGGTTTCACCGGCTTCACGGTCAACATCAATGACCGCCGCATCCTCCGCGGGATGCTGGAGAGCATGGGCTTTGCCACCGACACGCTGGATTCCGTCTGCATCACCTTTGACAAGATGGACAAGATCGGTGCCGACGGCGTCAAGGCCGAGCTGACCGAAAAGCAGCTGCCCGAAAACGCCATCAACGCGCTGGCTGATTTTATCGCCGCCGGGGAGGTCACGCTGGACGCCGTTGCTTCCCGCTGCGCCGACCCCGCCATCGCCGACGACCTGAAGTACGTCCTCGCCACGGCCAACGCCATCGCGGGCGGCCGCTTCTCGGTGGCCTACTGCCCCAGCCTCGTGCGCGGTCAGGGCTACTATACCGGCATGGTGTTTGAGATCACCTGCCCGCAGTTCAGCGGCGCAGTCGCGGGCGGCGGCCGTTACGACAACATGGTTGGCAAGTTCCTCGGCACGCAGGTGCCCGCCGTCGGTTTCTCCATCGGCTTCGAGCGCGTCTGCGGCATCCTGCTGGAGAAGGGCTACCAGATCCCCGGTGCCAAGCAGAAGATCGCGCTGCTCTACGGCAAGGAGGCCGACTTCCCCGCCGTCCTCGCCAAGGCCGCTTCCCTCCGCGACCGCTACAACGTCACCATCCTGCCGCAGGGCAAGAAGCTCGGCAAGCAGCTGGGCCAGCTGGAAGCCGCCGGTTTCGCCGGTGCTGCTTTCATGGACAAGGACGAAGTGAAGCTCTTCGCACAGCAGTAAAATTTTATAAAACGCAAAACCCCCGCCGACCGGCGGGGGTTTTGCTATCCAAGATCGATCACATCGCAAACTGTGCGGCGCAGAAGGCGGCGTAGATGCAGAGCATCAGGACGCCCTGCCAGCGGGAGAGCCTGCCCTTGAGCAGGGCGGGCACGGTCAGGAGGAGCATGACCGCGAACATCACGGGCAGATCCATGACCAGCGAGGAGTTGATGCCCGCGATGGTGGCGTTCTACAGCAGATTTTACTCGGCTTTCTCCACTTTTTTGGCGTTGGGATAGATGCGCTCCATCCGCGCGTTGTCAAAATGAGCGTCCAGAAAAACCGCCAGCGGGGTCGCTGCTTCCACGCCGCTGGTGCGGGCGTCGTACCGGGCCATCGCCAGAGCCGACACCCCCATGTTCACCGCCATGAAGACGGCCAGCGCCGCCGTCATCCACGGGCGGATGTGAGTCTTCAGTTTGTTCATCCCCTTGGCCACCAGCGGGTAGCCATACCGGATCCATGCCACGGCCGCGATGCCCCAGAAAAAGCAGTACAGCAGGTTGATGCGGCCGCCAAGGTTGAACTTGAAGCCGCTGTAATCCCAGAACACGGTGCCGAACAGCAGCTCGGTGACGGCGCTGCACACATACTCATACGCGCCGCCGAGGATGACGCCAAACCAGAAGATGCGGCTCTCGCTCTTGCGCTCGCTGCCCCGCAGCAGGACGGCGGCCAGCACCAGCGCCAGCCCCCACACCACGCTGAAGGGACCCCACACAAGGCTGGACCGGCTCATCCAGACCCCCGCCGTAACCCGGCAGAAAATGGTCTCCACCACGTCGCCGAGGAAAGCGCCCACCACGAACAGCCAGACAAGGTCGGAAAAGCTCATGGCCTTTTCGGCGGTGGTGGTCGGCTCCGGGCGGGCCGCTTCGGGGTAGGCTTTCTGGATGCGGCGCTCCACGCTGGCCGCGATCTTCTGCTGGAGGCGGCTCTTCCCCTTGCCCAGTTCCTGCCCCAGCTGCTCAAGGCGCGGGTGCTTGGCCGCATACCGCTCCACGACCACCGCCGCGCTGATCTGGTCGAGGGCCGCAATGCTCATGCTGACCCAGACCGCAATATGGAAAAGCAGCGGCGGGAAAACGGCACAGAGCCGCAGCAGCAGGTCGTTGCCCCAGCGGACGCTCACCGCGCCCAGCACACCCCACAGCACCGAATATTGGAGGCAGACGTAGCCGTCAAGGTTGAACTTTTTGCCGGAGTAGTCCCACCAGCGGCGGTGGTGCACCCGCTCCAAAAATTTCGCCGTGACCCACTCCACCACCGTCGCGATGAGGAAGCTGCCCGCGAACAGCGCCAGCCAATTGGTGCGCAGGTCGGCCAGACCCACCGCCAGCAAGACCCCTGCCGTGCCATAGACAAAGCAGAACGGGCCGGACGCCATGCCGCGGTTGGTGAACTGGCGGCCCTTAATGGTGGCCACGACCGTCTCCCCCACCCAGCCGAGGAACGAGTAGACCAGATAAATGACGCTGAGGGTATAGAAATTCAGATTCATAAGGCTCCTTTCTCAGAGAAGCAAAAAGGGGCCGGGAACTCCGGTTCCCGGCCCCTTTCTGCTTCTCGGTTACAGCTGGCTCTTGTACAACGCGACAATCTCTTCCACGCTGGTATCACGCGGGTTGCCGGGGCGGCAGGCGTCCGCATAAGCGGACTCGGCGAGGAACTGGATGTCCTCTTCCTTCAGGATGCCATGCAGGTTTGCGGGGATGCCCACGTCGGCAGAGAGCTGCTTGACGGCGGCGATGGTCGCATCGGCGGCCTCGGCATCGTTCATCTCGTCGATGCCCTTCACGCCCATGGCCTTGCCAACGGCGCGGTAACGCTCCCCGGCAACGTCCTTGTTATATTCCAGACCCACCGGCAGCAGGATGGCGCAAGCCACACCGTGCGGGGTATCATACAGGGCCGACAGGCCGTGTGCCATGGAGTGCACAATGCCCAGACCCACGTTGGAGAAGCCCATACCGGCGATGTACTGGCCCAGAGCCATGCCCTCGCGGCCTTCCGGGGTGTTCTGGACAGCGCCGCGCAGGTTCTCGCTGATGAGCTTGATGGCTTCCAGATGGAACATATCGGAGATGGTGCAGTGGCCCTTGGTGATATAGCCCTCGATGGCATGGGTCAGCGCGTCCATACCGGTAGCGGCGGTCAAGCCCTTGGGCATGGACGCCATCATGTCGGGATCGACGACTGCGATCTCCGGGATATCGTTGGTATCGACGCAGACGAACTTGCGCTTCTTCTCCACATCGGTGATGACGTAGTTGATGGTGACCTCCGCCGCAGTACCGGCGGTGGTAGGCACGGCGATGGTGAAGACCGCGTGCTTCTTGGTGGGAGCAACGCCTTCCAGAGAGCGGACGTCGGCGAATTCGGGGTTATTGATGATAATGCCGATGGCCTTTGCGGTATCCATGGAGGAGCCGCCGCCGATGGCGACCATGCAGTCCGCTTCTGCGGCCTTGAACGCAGCCACGCCGTCCTGCACGTTGGCGATGGTGGGGTTGGGCTTGATCTCGCTGTAAACAGTATAGGCAAAGTTTGCAGCATCCAACAGGTCGGTGACTTTCTTGGTGACGCCGAACTTGATCAGATCCGGGTCAGAGCAGACGAAAGCCTTCTTGTAGCCGCGGGCGGTCAGTTCGGGAACGATGTTCTCGATGGCACCGTGGCCATGGTAGGAGATCGTATTCAGAACGATGCGGTCAGCCATAGTTTATATCCTCCAAATCCATTTGCCCCGCACCGAGCGGCAGGGCATTTCTTTGCTCTTACTGTACCACATTGTTAAATAACTTTCAATGTCAATTTCTTATGATTTCTATGAAATTTTTTATGCCAAAATAACAAAAATGCCCCGCTACCCTAGGCAGCGGAGCACTCCATTTCACAGTTTTTAATAACTTTCTCAGCCAGTATTCTCAAAACCGACCTGCCAAGGGCTCCCCTAGTAGGAAAGACTCCCCCGGTCGGGGGAGGTGGCGTGCAAACGCCAGAAGGGGACGACTGGCGAGCCGTAGGCTCGACTGAGAGGTTTTTACCAAAGACGAATGACTTTAATGACACCCTCGGCCTTATCGCGGGCCAGCTCCAGATGGTGCTGGAGAGCATCGGCGGCGGTGTCCCAGTTGTCGTTCAGGGCCGCGTCGAGGATCAGCAGATGCTCCTCGCAGGTCTGATCCTGATTGATCATGCTCACCTTGCCGGTCATGATGCGGAAGCGGGTGTTCAGGCCGGTGATGCGGTCATAGGCCGAGCGCAGGTACTTGTTGGGAAGGCTGCTCATCAGCAGCGCGTGGAAGTCGTCGTCCGACTTGCAGAAGTCGTCGATGCGGTCCGGGTGGTGCATCAATTCCTTGTAATTTTCCAGCTCCTGCCGGGGGATCAGGTTCCCGTAATTGCGCAGCGCATAGGGCTCCACCAGCAAGCGCATCTCGAACATGCTGTGCACGTCCTCTTCGGTGATGCCCGAAACCATCAGGCCTTTTTTGGGCAGGATGGTGATCAGGCCCTCCTGCTCCAAGCGCCCCAGCGCATCCCGCATGGGGGTGCGGCTGATGTTGCCCATCTCCGCACAGAGCTTCTGCTCGTTGAGAAACTCATTGGGACGGTACTCGCAGTTCAGGATCTTTGTTTTCAGATATTGGTAAGCCTGCAGCTTCAAACTGGGCTTGGTCTGGGGTTCCATCTCTTTCATCTTTCCAATCTCCTAATCGAACAGAGCGTCTCAAGCTCTGCTCCAAATTTTGCTCAGCACAACACAAAGCCGCCCGAAGGCAGCTTGTATCCCTAAAATAATCCAAGCCATCTCATACAGATATTATCACACAACTGGTCAATCTTTACAAGAGTTTTTCCAAAAGATTGGGAGCTTTTCCGTTTTGTACAGAGATCATGCCCGATATTCTCGCAATTTTGACAAAGTTTTTTGTGCTTGTCACCAACTTCCGCGTCTTGTTTTGCATCGATAAATAAATTGTGGTACACTTGGTGCAGAAAGGAAGGCGGATATCATGGCAGGACGCGGCGGCTACAACACCAAGACCCGTCAGCTCATCTTGGATTATCTCATCAACAACCGGCAGCACGCGGTCAGTGCGTCGAACATTCTGGAACACTTGGAGGCCGAGGGCGCCAGCCCAAACCCCACCACGGTGTACCGCTACCTCGACAAACTGGCGGGCGAGCAGCGTATTATGAAATATGTGGCGGACAAAGGCGAAAAAGCGGTGTTCCAGTACGTTGACGAGGGCCGCCACTGCCGCGAGCATCTGCATCTCAAGTGCGTGCAGTGCGGGCGCATCTACCACCTCGACTGTCACTTCATGGACGAGGTGCGGGCGCACCTGATGGCCGAACACGGCTTCACCCTTCAGTGTGAGGGCAGCGTTTTGTACGGATTGTGCCGCTATTGCGCACAAAATCAGGCCAAACCGGAGCAGACCGCACAAAAATGCGATTGCTGTGTTGACACGGACAAAAAGCCGTGATACAATTCAGGCGAGAAAAGCGTTGACCGGGAAAAGTAAGGTTCAACCGCTCTTTTTCAGAGAGCGCGGGCAGGTGGAAGCCGCGCAGAGAGCCGAACCCGAACGAACCCCCGTGAGCTTCCCCCTGAACCCGCGCAAGGCGTACAGTAGGGGCAGACGTCCGCCGCTCGTTATCGCGGCAGTGCTTTCAACGGGGAGAGCGCACAAAAGTGACTGGTATGCCCTGCGTACCGGTAATTTAGGTGGCACCACGGATACGGCAGCATTCGTCCTAGCAATGGGAGGAAGGCTGCCGTATTTTTGTTTTCCTCGAAGCATTTGAGAGGGGTAAGAAATATGTGTTGTGTAATGGGCTATACCGGGCACGATCTGAGTGCCGACAAGTTCAAAGAGTATCTGCTGCGCACCGTGATGCGCGGGCCGGACGACCAGCGGGTCGTGGAAGGGCCTTTCGGCCTGATGGGCTTCGGGCGGCTGGCCATCATGGGCCTGACGCCGGAGGGAATGCAGCCCTTCTACCGCGGGGCGGACTGTGTGGTCTGCAACGGCGAGCTGTACGGCTTCCGGTTCGAGAAGGAGATCCTGAAGCGCCGGGGCTACAAGTTCCAGTCCGACTGCGACTGCGAGATCCTGCTGCCGCTTTATTATGAGTACGGCCTCGACATGTTCCGCCATATGGACGCCGAATTCGCACTGATCCTGTACGATTCCCGCAAGGACCGGCTCATTGCCGCCCGCGATCCCATCGGCATCCGGCCGCTGTTCTACGGCTACTCCAAGTCCAGCCATCAGATCGCCTTTGCCTCCGAGATGCAGAACCTCATCGGCTGGTGCGACGACATCCGGCCTTTCCCCATCGGCAGCTACTACTGCGACGGCCGCTTCGTCCGCTACGAGGACATCGCCGATGTGCCCGCCCCCATGCAGGACGACATGCCCACCATCCTGAAGAACATCCGCGAAAAGCTGATCGCGGGCGTGGAAAAGCGGCTGGACGCCGACGCCCCCGTGGGCTTTCTGCTCTCCGGCGGCCTCGACTCCTCGCTGGTCTGCTCCATTGCGGCCAAGAAGCTGGGCAAGCCCATCCGCACCTTCGCCATCGGCATGGACACCGACGCCATCGACCTGAAGTACGCCCGCCAGACCGCCGAGTACCTCGGCAGCGAGCACCACGAGATCATCATCAACCGGGATATGGTCATCAACAGCCTCGAAGAGGTCATCCGGCTGCTGGGCACATGGGATATTACCACCATCCGCGCCAGCATGGGCATGTACCTGCTGTGCAAGGCGATCCACGAGCAGACCGATGTCCGCGTGCTGCTGACCGGTGAAATTTCCGACGAGCTGTTCGGCTACAAGTACACCGACTACGCCCCCACCGCCGACGCCTTCCAGCAGGAGAGCCAGAAGCGCATCCGGGAGCTGTATATGTACGACGTTCTCCGCGCCGACCGCTGCATCTCCTCCAACAGCATCGAAGCCCGTGTCCCCTTCGGCGACCTCGACTTCGTCCGCTACGTCATGGCCATCGACCCGGAAAAGAAGCTGAACAGCTATGGCAAGGGCAAGTATCTGCTCCGCAAGGCCTTTGAGGGCGACTGGCTGCCGCCGGAGATCCTGTGGCGCGAAAAGGCCGCCTTCTCGGATGCGGTGGGTCACAGCATGGTGGACGACATCAAGGAATACGCCGACAGCCTCTACACCGACGAGGAGTTCCAGCTCCGCCGGGCAAACTATTCGGCCCACTGTATGCCGTTTACGAAGGAGAGCCTGTTCTACCGCGAAATTTTCGAGAAATATTATTACGATCAAAGCCGAACCATCGTCGATTTCTGGATGCCCAACAAGGCATGGCCCGGCTGCAACGTCAACGACCCCTCCGCCCGTGTGCTGGCAAACTACGGCGCTTCGGGTGTGTAAAATTTCCATATAAGAAAGGCGTCCGCGTTAAAAAGCGGACGTCTTCTTTATGACTGCACTCGTATTCCGTTTTTGAACACATTTCGGTCAAAAGCTTTGAAAGGACTCCAGTTTTTAATTACGTTATTGAGTCTCTCAAATAAAGTCGAGCTTGGTTCATCTGGATATCTGAATCCAAGCCTATATGGATACTGCACCAAAACAATGCTTCCCTGTTCTGCATTGGGTGACGCTGTTCCGTCCAGAACAATTTCCCCCACTGCTTTCTCATCACCATAGGATTTTGTCGTATACAATTCACACACCCAGACAAAATGAGGTAGCGGAAGCTGTGCATAAATATCTTTTATTTCCGAATGCTCGGTTGCTTCAGCGCGTTGTTTTCTATAGGTCGCGGCAGACGTCAGAAATAGCCGGATAATCAGAGGATTGTCTTTTGTTTTTCCCAAGTCCTCATAGATTGCATCAGCTCCTTCTATCCCTTCAAGGTCGATATTACCATATAACGTTGCTACATCCAATTCCGGACTTGCCAAAAAAGTCAGACATAAGGACTCCGCCTGCTCTGCATCAATGACCATCCTCGTATGAAGCGGTGCCGCAAAGCCAGCAATAATCTGGTCATCCATGCAGTAGATGTTTTTCTTTCCAGTTCCTTTATCATTTTTCAATAGTTTCGGAACAATCTTAACCGGCTGATATGGAATACGGTTATCATCCATAATCACATATTCAGTATAAGAATCCGCCGTGTCATAAAAGTGCAAAACATTTTTATCACGTTCCGTTCCTGAGTTCAACGAGTATTGACGCTCTATACTTCTAATTACATCTTCTACCTTTTTCCTCTTTTCTCGACCAATACAAATAACAGAATGGCACGTCCCCGTTTGTGGATTTTTCAATTCCACTGCAACCGGAATACCTGATTCCACATATCGGCTAAGACAGCGTCGAATATCCCACGTCGCATGTTTTTGCTTTGACATATACAGTTTCGGTTCAAATCCCTGATCCGAAAGAACTTTCGACAGCATTTCATAGTTCAAGCCCTTGGATGGAAGGATTCGTTCAAAGCTATGTGCAGAAACAATGCGTTGTATTTCACTCGGTCGAAGATACCTATACTCAGTATATTGAGCACTGAAATAATCGAAAAGGTTGATAAGTGTCACCTCTGCGCAAGTGACAGTCTCGCCGTCCTGCATCATATAGGGAAACGCTTCTATACTCAGCGGAATTCCGAGCGGCGAAATTCGATATGTTGAAGTTCGAATGTAGTAGTCCTTTTGTTTTTGGCATAATATATAGCATGGTGAAATGAGTGACTTTCCGATGGCTCCCACCTGTAAAGGTCGGAGGACACAACTGCCAATAAAACATCTTTGAAGCCGCTCTGAATTACGCTGTTCAATTTCCGACGCCACATCTCCTTTAAAAATTATAATACGCATTGTAAATCGTTCATAGTCAGAATGTTTCCGCGCATAGTACATGTAGTAGCTGTCACGGTACTCACGATCTACATAATACAGTTCCGTCATCACAGTCCGTTCAGATTCGTCCCATCGTTTCAACGCAAACTGTTCCTCACCTTGCCGTACAATCTCATAGCCTAAGAGATTTGCGAGTATATTTTGCTCAACCGTGTTCTGAAGATCAAATTTCCCATAATTGAGTTCCCCCTCCTCTAGTACCTCAGGCATATACCATCCACGCAAGCAATACCGCATCAAGTCTGCCGCTGCTTCTTCATTTTTGATAACCTTAACACAATCCGACAAAGAAGACTCATTCATTGCCCTTCAACGTCCTTTTCAAAACACAATTTTATAAATCATTTCCTTCGTTCCGTCTGCTTTGACTTTTTCAGTTTCAGCCACTTGTTCAATCAGATGTTTTTCCTCGAACCGTTTAAACTCTCCTTCCAAATCTCTGCCCACATTTTCGTTTTCCGGATTATTTCTCTTCATCTGTTCCCTGATATCTTCCAACGTAAACAAAACCCGATAGATAGAGCCACTCTTTTCTTTTTTCGCTTCATTTCCAACATAATCCAGCAGTGCAACAAAAGCATCTCTTTGCATCAGATCCGTTTCAAGCCATGCTGTATGCTGATACATTACCTCCAAAAACGCCTCTACAATTTTTGCAAGCAATATCTTCACACTTACATCTTCCACGCTCAAAGTCCCGGACACCCCTGCTACTGCCGCGCCCATGACAAGATTCCTTATACACGTTCTTAATATATCTGAGGGAATCCCATTTAGCCGGATTGTAACCGGAACATTGCGGATAATAGCTGTCGCCCGGTTATCTTCCATGCTTACAATAAAATTTCTGACTGCAGTTTCATCTTCACCATCATTATCCTGATTGTACAACGCGCCTAGCGCAACCAACTCCGCCTCAAGTTCTGTCATATCGAATGTTGTCCGGATATCTTCTATAACTTGACGCGGTGTGCCTGTCATTTCATAGCTTTCCATTTTATCCATTTCTCCTTTACTCTTTCCATTTTATCTGCATCTTTAATTTCTTGTGTCTTCCTGTAATTTTTTCTTGACAATCTTCATTTTCTATTGTATACTAAACCTATATTTCATTTATTCTAGATTAGAAAGGGTGTTCACTTGTCATGCGATATGCAACGTTGTCGGGGAAAAGATCCGTTCCTTCGATTAAAACCATTTCTCCTCGGCAAAACATTTCCTTAACTTCTGCTTCGTTGTCTGCAATGGTCAAGTCCACCGCTTCCTACTTGGATCGCATCGCACAGGAGCAAGAATACAGTAAGCAGCAGGCTCGTTCTGGTGTATTGTCCCGTTAAAATTATAATAGCTTATTTTCAGATCCTGATACTCTTGATGTGTATCAGGATCTTTTCTTTCTTCTGTCACACGTGTTATACGGTGATTCTCTGGGCCGCTTTCGCGATCTCGGCCAGAAGATCGACGAGGTGTTTTTCGTCCATCTGGCTGCTGTTGTTGGCAAAGGCGTAGAAACACCCCTGCACGCAAAAGGAAAGCAGGATGCCCCGCTTGGGGTCGGCGGCAAAGGTCGGGTCCTGCGCGGTCAGCCGCTCCCGCAGCCCCTTTTCGATGCAGTTGGCGAAGATGCCCTGCCGCGAACCGGAGAACAGGATGTTCACCGCCTGCCGGTTCTGGACAAAGGCCCGGAACAGGTCGCGGGTCAGCGTCTCGGTCTGGGCCACGGTCAGCTTCACAGCCAAAACGCTGGCCAAGATGTCCTCAATGAGCTTTTTCTCCAGCTGATCGGACAGCGCGTAGATATCCTCATAGTGGGCGTAAAAGGTGGATTTGTTCACGCACGCCAGCGCACAGAGATCCTTGATCTTGATCTTTTCCAGCGGCGTTTTTGCCCGCAGCTCCAGAAAGGCCTTTTCGATGGCACGGTCGGTTTTTTCGATGCGGATGTCCAAAAATAATCCACCTCTTTCCTCATTTGGTTGGATATCCAACGGTTTTCGTGTTTTGCTGATAGACAGAACTGCTCGGTTTTGTTACTCTTTTTTGTACAGGATCCCTGCTTTTTCCAGTGCCGCTTCCATGCGGTGAAAGGACGCTTCGTCCGGGCAGCGGAGAGTGTGCAGATGCACGCCGCCGGTCATCCGGCTGAGCAGCCCTTCGGGGGTGTGGGCCGCCTGTTCAATGAAATTGTCCACGTCATACCGGCTGGCAAGGTTCAGGTTGCCCCGCAGTTCGCCGTAGAGCGGATTTTCCACGGCCACATCCACCACGGTGCCGCCCTGATCCACCACGGCGTACAGCTCGGTGCGCATCTCGTCGGTGGTGCGGTGGACACAGGCCAGAATGCCGGTGTACCCGCCGGGGGCCGGGTGGAACTGATAACCGCGGGGCGTGGCCTCGATGGCAGCGCCCCCCGCCCGGAGCAGGGCCACGTCGCCCACCACGATCTGCCGGGAGACCCCCAACTGGGCCGCCAGCACGCTGGCGCTCACCGGCGCGTCGGCCTCGCTCAGGCGTTTCAATATCACTTCTCTGCGCTGTGCAGCATTCAAGGCACGGTCTTCCCTTCCGCTTATGATACTTTTATAATAGCAGACCCTGCCGGAATGTGCAAGCTTATTTCAGGCGGAGCAGGGTGGCGTAGTTGGAGGGCAGCTGCACCTTCATCCGGCCCCACTCGATGTCCGTCAGGATGGGCTGGCTGCCCACGCAGTCCGCCAGCAGATCCTCGGCCCCGGATGCGTCCACCGGCAGTTGGAACTCCAGCTGGGCAGGGCTGTCGCCGTTGTTGAAGACAGCCACGACGGCCTTGCCGTCCAGCACACGGGCAAAGGCATAGCACTGGGTAGTCAGGTGGAGTTCCTTCACCTCGCCCCACGTCAGTTCCGGGCACTCAGCCTTGAGCTTGCCCAGCGCGGCATACACGCTGGTGACGGGGTTCTCCGCATTGGCGTTCTCAAAATCCTTCAGGTCGAGGCAGGGGCGGAGCGGCCAGTCGCTTCCCCACTCTTTTTTGCCCTCGATGCCAAATTCCGAGCCATAATAGATGGACGGAATGCCCCAAAGCGTATATACTAGAAGGGCAATGTGGCGGATGTGATCCCGGTTGCGCAGCTTGTTGGGCAGCCGCTCAACATCGTGGTTGTCCGAGAAGAGGTAGAGCCGGGTGTCGTGGCACAAACCCTGCAGCCGGCGCATGGTATGCGCGATCTCGAAATAGTTGTGGTCGTTGTGGCCGCTCCACAGGCCCTTGTGCAGCTCATAGTTGGTCACGGAGTGGAGCATTTCGGGGTTGGCCCAGCGGCTGTAATCGCCGTGGATGACCTCGCCCATCAGCCAGAACTCCGGCTTGATCTCGTTGGCGAGGCGGCGCAGCCCTTTCATGAAGTCGAAGTCCAGCACGTCGGCCGCATCCAGCCGGATGCCGTCGATGTCGAATTCATGGACCCAGAAGCGGATGGTGTCGAAGTGGTAGTTCTGCACCTCCGGGTTCCGCTGGTTCAGCTTGACCAGCAGGTTGAAGCCGCCCCAGTTGCCGTAGGAGAAGCCGTCGTTGTACTCGTTGTTGCCCCAGAAGTTGATGTCGCAGAACCAATCCTTATACCGGGCGTTCTCGCGGTTGGCCTTCAGGTCTTGGAACGCAAAGAAATCCCGGCCCACATGGTTGAACACGCCGTCCACGATGACCTTCTGGCCGCGGGCGTGGCAGTTGGCCACGAACTGCTTGAACTCCTCGTTGGTGCCAAGGCGGCGGTCCACAAGGCGGTAGTCGATGGTATCGTAGCCGTGGGAGCCGCTCTCGAACAGCGGGCCGATATAAATGGCCGTGCAGCCGAGGTCTTTATAAGCGTGTTCGGCCCATGCGTTCAGCTTTTCAAAGGCACCGGGCGTGGGCTGGCCGTCGTTCTCGTGCGCACAGCCGCACAGTCCCAGCGGATAAATGTGATAAAATACAGCGTTGTCATACCAAGCCATCGTTTTTGTCTCTCCCATTCTAGCAAGCGTTCCCGCCCCCGCCCCATGCGGGGGCAGGGATAGTATAGCATATTTTTTTCGCAAAGTGTGGAAGTTTGCTATTTTTTGTACAAAGTTTCCTTTAAAATCAGCAAGTTTGACGATTTTGTTTTTGATTTCTTAGTAACTATGACAAAAATCGTTTATCGTAGAAAAAGGAGTTTTTGGCATGGAATTTCCTTCGATCGACCGTTCGTTTTTTTTGGGTGCGTGCTTTGACGCCTACCGCACCCTCGGCGCACACCCCTGCCGCGGCGAGCGCGGCGAAGAGGGCTGGCGGTTCGCCGTCTGGGCGCCCGGTGCTGTGGCCGTGGAGGTCTGCGGCGGGTTTGACGGCTGGGGGCCCGGCGTGCCCATGCAGCGGGCCGAGACCGGCATCTGGAACGGTTTCGTCGCCGGGCTGCAGGAGGGCGAGATGTACAAGTTCCGCATCCACGGCAGGGACGGCAGCACCGTGATGCGGGCCGACCCCTACGCTTTTGCCACCGAACTGCGCCCCGGCACGGCCAGCATCCTGACAAAGCTCGATTTCCCCTTTGACGACGCCGCATGGATGCAGCGGCGGGACAAGTGCCGCAACCTGCCCCTGAACATCTACGAGCTCCACGCGGGCAGTTGGAAGCACACCCCCAACTCCACCCGCGAGGACGGCTCCGACGGCTGGTACAACTACCGGGAGCTGGCGCGGGAGCTCATCCCGTGGCTGCTGGACCACCGCTTCACCCATGTGGAACTGCTGCCGCTGGCCGAGCACCCCTTTGACGGCAGCTGGGGCTACCAGACCACCGGCTACTTCTCGGTGACCAGCCGCTACGGCTCCCCGGCGGACTTTGCCGCCTTCGTCAACGCCTGTCACCGGATGGGCATTGGCGTCATCATGGACTTTGTCCCCGTCCACTTTGCAGCCAACGGCGACGCCCTCGTCAACTTCGACGGTACCCACCTCTACGAATACGACAGCGATGTGGGCCACAGCGAGTGGGGCACCTGCAACTTCAACTACTACCGCCGGGAGGTATGCAGCTTTTTGAACAGCGCCGCCGCCCTGTGGATGGATGTCTACCACTGCGACGGCATTCGGATGGACGCCATCTCCCGTGCGCTCTACTGGCAGGGCGACCCCAACCGGGGCGTGAACGAGGGTGCCGTCACCTTCCTGCGGAACCTGAACCATGGGCTGAACGAACGCTTCCCCACCGGCATCTACACCGCCGAGGACTCCACCAACTTCCTTAAAGTCACCGCCCCCACCCGCTACGACGGCATCGGCTTCGACTACAAGTGGGACATGGGCTGGATGCACGACACCCTCGACTACTTTGCCACCCCCTTCGGCGAGCGGCCGGATGCCTACTGCAAGCTGACCTTCAGTATGCAGTATTTCTACAACGAGCTGTATCTGCTGGCCCTCAGCCACGATGAAGTCGTCCACGGCAAAAAGACCATCATCGACAAGCTCTGGGGCACTTACGAAGAAAAGTGTGCCCAGCTCCGCACCCTGTATTTTTATATGTTCACCCACCCCGGCAAGAAGCTGAATTTCATGGGCAACGAGCTGGGCCACTTCCGCGAGTGGGACGAAAAGAAGGAGCTGGACTGGGGCCTGATGAAGTACCCCTTCCACGACAGCTTCCAGAAATATTTTGCCGAACTGGGCCGCCTCTACGCCACCGAACCGGCCCTCTACGACGGCGAGTACAACCCCGGCTGCTTTGAGTGGGTGGCCAGCGAAAGCCGGGACGAGGGCGTTTACGCATGGCTGCGCAAGGGCGCGGGGCAGACCATCCTCTGCGTGATGAACACCCAGAACACCGCCCATAAGAAGTTCCCGCTCTACCTCAAGTTCCCCTGCGCGGCGGACGAGCTGCTGAACAGCGAAGCCCCCCGCTGGAACGGCGCGGACAAGAGCCGGACCAAGAGCTTCCACACCACGGACGGCGGCGTGTATGGCCGGGACTACACCCTTGCCCTCGACCTGCCCGCCATGGGCAGCCGGATGCTCCGCCTGACGCCGGAGGCTCCCCACGCCGACGCGGCACGGGCTTCCGCCCGGAAAGCCGCTGCCGCCAAGCGGAAAGCCGCCGCAAGCGTTTCCAAGAAGTAATCTTTGTGCAAAACTATCCCGTCTGCTGAAAATGCGGCGGGATATTTTGCGTTTCAGCGCCCGCATGGCCTTGCCAGCCGGGGCCGGAACCGTTATACTGTAACATGAAATATTAGGTTTATTTTCGAGAGGTTTTGTCTTATGCCAAAAACACTTTCTTCCCAACAAGCAAAACCCGCCCTCTCCCCATGGAGCAAGGGCGGCATCGGCCTTGGCCTCGGCGCGCTGGCGCTGGTGGTCATCGGCCTTGTCTTCCCCACCGGGGGGGCCTTCTTCCCGCTGGTGAGCCTGTGGTGCAGCTGCGTGCTCTTTTACGGGGCGCTGTGGGTGCTGCGGGTGGCCCATGTGGAACTGAACTTCTTCCACCGGGCCGTCCTCGTCGGCCTCTGGGCCGCAGCGGTGCTCTACTTCTACTGGGCGCTGGGGCGGCGGCAGTTCATCTATGCGTGGGACTACGTCAACTACATCGTCAAGCAGTACAGCGCCGAGACCGCCTTTGCCCAAGGCCCGGCGGCGGGGTTCGCGTACATCTTCGGTTCCTTTGCCGATGACTACACCAACTTCATCACCCTCTTCACCGAGTTCCCCTTCTGCCTGACGGCCCGCACCGGCGACAGCTACGCTTTCGCGCAGGTGTTCTGCGTGCTGCCTACCCTGATGGTCCTGCTGGCGGGCCTGACCGTGAAGATCGGCCAGATGCTCCATGTGAAGAACCGGTTCTACCATTTCCTCATCGGCTTTTCGTGGGTGCTGACCTTCCCGTTTCTGCGGATGAGCGCCATGCTGGCCCAGCCGGACTGGTTCGGCCTCATCTTCGCCTTTTCCATCCTGCTGCTGACGCTGGACTACCGGTTCGAGAAGCTGGAGCCGGGGCGGTTCGCCCTCATCTTCCTCGCCACTGCGGCCATCATCCTGACCCGCCGGTGGTATCTGTACTTTGTGGTGGGCTATTACTTCTCCTATGCGCTGCTCCTTTTCGTCAGCAGCGGGAAGCTCGCCAAAGCCGGGGACAAGGCGCTGGCCCTGCGCCGGGTGCGCAACCTTGTGCTGTTCGGCCTGTGTGCCATGGTGGCCATGGTGGCCCTGCTCTGGCCCATGGTCAGCAAGATTCTGGCCTTCGATTATTCCGACCGCTATTCTTACTACAATGTGGGCGGCCTTGTCACCGAGCTGTATTACCATGCAATGCGCACCGGTCTGCTGAACTTCGTACTCATCCTGTTCGGGTTCTGGCTCTGCTTCCGGCGGAAGCTCTTCGCCCTGCCCGCGCTGGCCCTGAGCGAGCTGGCCCTGAGCATGGTGCTCTTTACGCGGGTACAGAACTCCGGCTCCCATCAGATGCTGCTCTACCTGCCCGCCTACGTCATCCTCTTCTTGGTAGGTGCCGCCGGGCTGGCCGAGAGCATCGACAAGTTCAAGGTGCCCAAGCTCTGCTACTGGGCCTTTACCTTGGTGTTCGCCGTGTCGGTGCGCTGCTCGCCGCTGACGGTCATGGCCCTGCCGGAGCTGGTCATCCACGCCTTCCATCCGGCCAGCCTGACCGAGTACATGCACTTCGACGAGCTGACCTATGACCGGAAGGACCTCAGCCAGATTCAAGCCGTCACCCAGTGGCTCACGGCCCACCTCGGCGAGGGCGACACCGCGTACATGATCCCCGACGACATGCTGTACAACCCCGGCCATCTGCGGAACTGTATGCTGCCGGAACACCCGCTGGACGGCAAACTGCCGGACAGCTTCTCGGTGCCGGGCACCCACACCTTCCCCATGGGCTTCTTTGAGGCCAAGTATGTCATCACGGCGGACCCCTTCCCCTCGACGCTGGCCCCGGATACGGAGCTGGGCCACAGGTTCAACGCCAAGTTCATCCAGCTGCGGGACGAGACCCACACCCTCGCCGCCACCTTCGATATGGGCAACGGCTACACCTTCTCCATCTGGGAGCGGGTCGAAGCCCCCACCCGCGAGGAAGTGGAGACCTATCTGCACGTCTTCGACGCCGAAAACGCCCAGTATCCCGAAATGTTCTCGCAGGTCACGGAAGGCTGGCTGGCCGCACACGGACTGTAATTGAACGTCAAAAGGAGTATTACAAAATGGAGAGCAATCAGAACAATATCCCCGAAATTAAGCTTGGCCAGTACAAGGGGCTGGCCGTCACCCGCCATGTGCGCGGCCTTTCGGAAAAGACGCTGGACATCGAGATGGTCCACCAGACCCGGCTCCATGCCTTCTACCACAACTCCGAGGAGGGTGCCAAGCGCGGCAGCCGCGTCCTGCTGGATTTTGCGGGCTTCATGGACGGCAAGGAGATCCCCGACAGCCGGATGGAAAAGGTCATGGTCGTGCTGGGCGACGGCAAGCTGATGCCCGCCGCCGAGGATGCCATCTACGGCCACAAAGCCGGGGAGACCTTCCGGTTCGACTTCACCTACCCCGCCGAGTTCCGGGTGCTGGAGCTTTCCGGCAAGACGGCTCAGTTCGAGATCAAGCTGCACTCGGTGGCTGAAAAGACCACCCCGGAGCTGACGGAGGACTTCGCCAAATCGCTGGGCTATGCCTCCCTCGCCGCCATGCGGGAGGCCGTCCGCGCCAAGAAGATGAAGATCCACGAGGACGCTGCCGACCGCGCCGCCGGGCAGAAGCTGCTGGAGATGGCCGGGGCCAACCTGACCGTCGCCGTTCCGGAAGCGGCACTGGACCGCGCTGCCGACAACGAGATGAAGCTGCTCACCCAGCGGCTCTCCCGCAGCGGCATCAGCATGGAGCAGCACTGCAAGAACAGCCGCACCACCGCCGACGCCCTCCGCGCCGGTTACCGCGCCGATGCGGAGCGGAAGATCCGCACCATGTATGCGGCCCGCGCCATCGCCGAGGCCGAGGGCATCACCGTCCGCACCGAGGAGGTCAACAACGAATACCGCCGCCTCTCCATCCAGCAGGACACCCCGGAGGCTGATATCCGCCGCGTGCTCACCCCGGAGACGGTGGCCGCCGCCCTCGCCGCCCAGAAGGTCCAGCGCTTTTTGCTGGACAACGCCGTCGTGGCCTCGGTCATGGACGCTGATAAGGAGTGATTCGATGAGTATCTTTACGCGCTACGCCATGGATGCGCTGATGAAGACCACCCACCCGGAGATCAACCGCAAGCAATGCTGGAACCTCCACCCTCACCGCACCCCCTGCACCGCCTGTAAGGACATCTGCCCCTACGGTGAGGAGATCTTCACCCGCCCGAACCTCGTCAAGGACTGGGATCCCTGCACCGACTGCGGCCTCTGCGTTTCGGTGTGCCGCAGCGGCTGCATCGCCCCCTCGCCCGAACAGGTTCAGCGGGACACTGCCCCCGCCGACAACGACAACGATACCGTCTGGATCGGCTGCGAGAAGAGCACCCGCAAGAACACCCTCGTCCGCGCCTGTGTGTCGGCGCTGTCGTGGGAGGCGCTGGCCTACCTTGCCCTGAACAAGAAGGTCGTGCTGGACCTGACCCCCTGCGGCGAGTGCGAGAACGACATTTGCGCCGAGCACCTGCGCAAGGAGCTGACCCGGCTGGTGGAATTTTTCGGCCAGCCCCTCTTCGAGGCCCGCTTCACGCTGGCCTACGAGCAGGACGAGGCCCCCTTCCACAACAAGGAATACTCCCGCCGCGAGATGATGGAGCAGGTGACTGCCGGCTCCAAGGCGGGCACCAAGCAGCTGCTGCGGATGCTGCCGGGTCTGCGCAGCGACGATGAGAGCGCGGTGGATTTCCGCCTGATGCTCCACCAGCGCACCAAGCAGCTCAAAGCCGTCAGCAAGACCCCGCTGAAGTACGGCTACCACCTGCCCAACTTTACCGAGAAGTGCTTCGCCTGCGGCCGGTGCGAGAAGGCGTGCCGCGCCGGGGCCATCAAGTTTGAGGACCTGCCCGACGGCCAGACCCGCGCCGTCATCACCCCGTGGAAGTGCAGCGAGTGCGGCGTCTGCGTCGCCACCTGCTCCAACGGCGGGCTGGACGGGCTGAAGCTCCGCCAGCTCACCACCCTCGGCCCGGTCAGCGTCTACAAGTGCACCAAGACCCTCTGCAGCGAGTGCGGCAAGCCCATCGCGCCGGGCTGCAAGGACGGCATCTGCTCGGTCTGCCGCATCAAGATCCGCACCAAGAAGCGGCAGGAGGAGGCCGTAGCCAAGGCCAAGGAGCGCCAAGCCGAACGGGAGGCCAAGCGCGCCGCCGAGGAAGCCGCCAAGGCGCTGGCCGAGGAGGTCAAGGCGGAGGAGACGGCAGCCGCCGCCGAGACCGCAGCGGCCCCTGCTGCCGCAGAAACCGCCCAGACCCCAGAGCCCATCGCAAATATTGTAAAAGAGTGACCCTTGGCAGACTCGAAAAAGAATTGACGCCGGGGCGAAACGATGCTATACTTTCTGTAACCACACGGCTGTGGTCGGAGGTACTGGTTACAAAGGCGTAACGGATGTGTTTCCGTTACGCCTTTTTTGTCTTCCTCCCCGTTGATGGGAAACAGCGGTGCCCGGCCGTGCCGCTTTCAAAACATGAAACACGAAGAAAGAGGGATTTTTATTATGGCAACTTCGATTTCTCGCCGTCAGTTTCTCAAGGCAAGCGGTCTGGCAGCCGCAAGCGCCTGTGCAGCCGGTCTGCTGAGCAGCTGCGGCGGCGGTTCTTCTGCGGGCAGCACCGGCGGTTCCGCCTCCGGCTCCGTTGATACCACCAAGTACACCATCCTGTACTCCAGCCAGCCCGCTACCCTGAACTATCTGACCACCGCCACCGATCTGGAAATGGTCGTGGGCGCAAACTGCGTGGATACCCTCGTCGAGTACGACAACAAGGGCGTCATGCGCGAAGGTCTGGCGACCAGTTGGGACTGGGATGCCGACACCCTGACTTGGACCTTCCACCTGCGGGAGGAGAACTGGGTGGACAACAACGGCGAGGTCGTGGCCCCTGTCACCGCACAGGACTTCGTAGACGCGCTGAAGTACGTCCTGACCCCGGACTACGCTTCCTCCAACGTCGGTCTGGTCACCGCCTATGTCGCCGGTTCCGAGGACTACTACAACTACTACGTCTACCTGAACAACGCCAACACCGGCGTGGTGGACGACGACGGCACCACCTACACTGCCGACGCCAGCGGCGTGGTCACCGTGACCTCTTCCGACGGCACCGCCGAGACCTACTCCCCCGTGGACTTCGACACCGTCGGCGTCAAGGCTGTGGACGACCACACCCTGACCTACACCCTGACCTACGACTTCCCCGGCTTCCTGAGTCTGCTGTGCTACCTGCCCTATGAGCCCGCCTACGGCCCGCTGCTGGAGGAGATGGGCGACCAGTACGCCACCTCTGCCGAGACCATGTACAGCTGCGGCGCCTTCTATCTGGCCGAGTACGAGTCTCTGGAGACTTGGATCATGAAGAAGAACCCGGAGAACTACGACGCCGACAACGTCTTCATCGAGACCATCAGCCGCATCTACAACGCCGAGGCCGCCGTCAACGGCCCGGAGATGATCAAGCGCGGCGAGATCGACGAAGCCACCATCGGCTCCGACATCCTCGACAGCTGGCTGTCCGACGACACCACCAAGAGCATGGTCTCCATGGACCGCCCCAACACCAACTACACCTACTTCTACATGTTCAACTTCATGCCCTTCGCCCACGAGTTCTCCAACTGGAGCGTGGAGGGCGTGGACGCCGAGTATGAGCCCGAAAACTGGGCGAAGGCCATCAACAACACCAACTTCCGCAAGAGCTTTTTGTACGGCATCAACAACGCCGTCACGCTGGCGGTCTCCGCGCCGGAAGGCTACGACGGCTACAAGCTGAACACGATCACCCCGCCCAGCTTCTGCGCCACCACCGACGGTGTGGACTACACCAAGTGCGGCGATCTGGCCGACATCACCGAGTTCTTCGACGAGGCCAAGGCCAAGGAGTTCCGCGACGCTGCCGTGGAGGAGCTGACCGCACAGGGCGTCACCTTCCCCATCAAGGTCCAGCTGCCCTACAACCCCTCCTCGACCGACTGGGACAAGCAGTGTCAGGTCTTCAAGCAGCAGTTGGAGGGTGTGCTGAACGACGGCTTCGACTTCATCGATGTCGTCATCACCGAGGGCCCGGCCGACAGCTTCCTGTCTGCAGTCCGCCGCAACGGCAAGTTCGAGTTCCTGCTCTGCAACTGGGGCGCCGACTACTCCGACCCGGAGACCGAGACCGACCCGTTCTATCAGGCTGAGGGTTCCCGCGGAATGCGCTACGCTTACCTGCGCACCGGCGTGGAGGACGGCTTCATCACCGGCGACACCGCCGATGCCATCATGAAGTACATGACCTCCATCGAGGCCGCCAAGCAGATCACCGACGACATCGGCGCCCGTTATAAGGCTTTCGCGGATGCCGAGGCCCTGCTCATCAATAACGCGCTGGTCATCCCCCGCGGCATGAGCGTGCCCGCCTACCTCGCCACCCGCCTGAACTACTGGGAGGGCCAGTACGCTTCCACCGGCTTCTCCAACAAGCGCCTGAAGGGCATCCATGTCCTCGACCACTACATCTCCATGGAGGAGTACGAGGCCAACCGCGACGCCCGCTGATCTCTGACATCTGACAAAAAATGGCTTCCGGCACAAGACCGGAAGCCATTTTTTTGTTATTCGAGATTCAGTTTATGTTTCATCAGCCAGCGAGTCAGGAAGAAGTAGACCGCCGCAATGGCTGCGGTGAAGACGAAGCAGAACAGGCATCTGGCCCCCTGCCCGAAGGCCGCCGTTATATAGTGCATCACCGGGGTCCCCTCGCTGACGCCCGAAACATCCACGAGCTTGTAGTTCACACCCACGAACAGGGTCACATCGTTCATGCCCAGCAGCTTATCCAACTGGTTCTCCACGATGTTCATCCCGATGAAAGCGAGGATGCCCGCCACCATCGTCTGCTTCTTGAACTGGTGGGCGATCATACAGGCGGCGTAAACGCAGAGGATGAGGCTGGCCAGCCGGGCCAGATTGATGAGGATGGTCCACACCATTGCCACCCAGAACTCCGGGCCAATCTCCTCGTACAGCATCTGCCACAGCTGCTTCCATCTGTCCCAACTCAATGTGCCGAGGACTTCCGCGTCCAGCACACCGATGCTGACCATCACCGTGATGCAGACGACACCCACAAGGCCGCTGCACAGCACCCAGACCATGCTGGTGAGGAGCTTGGAGAGGATGAGCTGGCTCTCGGTCACGGGCAGGGTGTGCATCAGGTAGCCCTCCCGGCCCAGCAGGTTCTGATAAAAGCGCTGGATGGTGTTCACGAAGCAGAGCACCGCAATGGCAAGGATGACCGAGACATACACGATCATCAGAATCACTTGGAGATTCTGGAAGCTTGTGCTGTGGGCCAGCGCGTGTTCCTGCCGGAAGGTCACGCCCAGTACCACGCTCAACAGCGCCAGCGCCAGATACAGCCCGAAATACAGGCGTTTCGTGGCCTTGAACTCATATTTCAGCAATTGTTTCAGCATTTGAATACCTCCCGGAAATACGCATCGACGCTCATGCCCTCGGTCTCGCGGATGTCATCCACGGCGCGGTGGGCAAAGATCTTGCCGTCCTTCAGGAAAACGGCCTCGTCCAGCACCGGCTCGATGTCCTCGATGAGGTGGGTGGAAATGACCACCGTTGCGTCCTTGCTGTAGTTGGAAATGATGGTGTTCAGGATATAGTCCCGCGCGGCGGGGTCCACGCCGCCGATGGGCTCATCCAGCAGGTAGAGCTTGGCGGCGCGGCTCATGGCCAGCACCAACTGGACTTTCTCCTTATTGCCTTTGGAAAGGGTCTTGAGCCGGGCCTTGGGGTCGATGTTCAGCCGGGCCAGCATTTCATTGGCCTTGGCGGCATCGAAGCCGATATAAGCTTTGGCTTCGCTGGGGGTGCCGTAGAAATCGCGGAACATGTTCACCAGCTCCTCCACCCGCATCCAATCGGGCAGCCAGTCGGCATCCGGCAGGTAGGAGACGATCTCCTTCGTCTCCGGGCCGGGGGTCATGCCCGCGATTTTGAGGACGCCCGCACTGGGCTGCAACAGACCGTTCGCCAGCTTGATGAGGGTCATTTTGCCGCTGCCGTTGGGCCCCAGCAGCCCCACGATGCGGCCAAAATCGAGGCTCAGGTCGATATTGTCCAGCGCCGTCTTCTCTTTGCCGTAGGTCTTGGACAGGTGCTCACAGGTCAATACTTTACTCATGCTGTTCTCCCTCCGTTTCGTTCCAGCGCTCCAGCAATTCCGTAGTCTGCTGGGGCGTATAGCCGATGCTGCGCATCTTTTCTAAAAATTCAGCGGCCATGTTCCGGGCGGCCTCGGCCCGCAGCTGTTCGATCAATTCCGTGTCCTCCGTTACAAAACGGCCATTGGTCCGCTCGGTGCGGACAAGGCCCTCGGCTTCCAGTTGGGCCAGCGCCCGCTGCATCGTGTTGGGGTTGACCCCCGCTGCCGCGGCAAGGTCGCGCACCGAATCGAGGTGGCCGCCGGGCGGGTAGGTGCCCGCTAAGATCTTGGCTTTCAGCCGCTCCACCAGCTGCGTGTAGATCGGGCGGCTGGCATCAAACTGTTCGCTCATCTCTGTCTCTCCTTGTGTTATTGTGTTAAGTGCTTAATACAATAATATACCGTTTTGGATTTTTGTCAAGGGGTTTCCGCCAAAATTTCCAAAAAAGCGCAAAAAGCCCCCGGAAGGGCAGACAGCGTAAGCTGTGCTTCCCCTCCGGGGGCTATCGTATGCAGTTTTCGGGGCGCTTAGTTCTGTTCCTGCTGCTGGGCAGCCTTCTTGGCTTCGAGGGCCAGAATGGCGTCGCGGCGGCTCAGGTTGATGCGGCCCTGCTGGTCGATGTCGGTGACCTTGACCACGATGGCGTCGCCCACAGCGACCACATCCTCCACCCGCTCGACCCGCTTGGTGTCCAGCTTGGAGATGTGGACGAGGCCTTCCTTGCCCGGTGCGATCTCGACGAAGGCGCCGAAGTTCATCAGGCGGGTGACCTTGCCCTTGTAGATGGCACCGATCTCCGGGTCCTCCACAATGGTCTTGATGGTGAAGATAGCGCGCTTTGCGTCCTCCTGATCCACGGCGGAGACGAACACATGGCCGTCCTCCTGCACGTCGATCTTGCAGTTGCAGGTGGCGCAGATGTCCTGAATGACCTTGCCGCCCTTACCGATCACGTCCTTGATCTTGTCGGTGGGGATCATCATGCTGAACATCTTGGGTGCCCAGCGGCTCAGCTCCTGACGGGGCTCGGCGATCACGGGCTTGATGATCTCGTCCAGAATATACAGGCGGCCCTTGCGGCACTTCTCGAAGGCCTCGGCAATGATGTCGTAGGTCAGGCCATCGATCTTGATGTCCATCTGGATGGCAGTGATGCCCTTGCGGGTGCCGCCCACCTTGAAGTCCATATCGCCGTGGAAGTCCTCCACGCCCTGAATGTCCAGCATGGTCATCCAGCGGTCGCCCTCGGTGATCAGGCCGCAGGAGATGCCCGCGACCGGAGCCTTGATGGGCACACCGGCGTCCATCAGAGCCAGCGTGGAGCCGCAGATGGAAGCCTGAGAGGTGGAACCGTTGGAAGAGAGGACCTCGGACACGCAGCGGATGGTGTAGGGGAACTCCTCCAGAGAGGGCAGCACAGGCACGAGAGCACGCTCCGCCAGTGCGCCGTGGCCGATCTCGCGGCGACCGGGGCTGCGGGGTGCACGGGCCTCACCGACGGAGTACGGCGGGAAGTTGTAGTGGTGGATGTAGCGCTTGGTCTGCTCATCGGTCAGGTCATCCATGAGCTGATTGTCCTTGGTGCCGCCGAGGGTGCAGGTGGTGAGCACCTGCGTCTGGCCACGGGTGAACATGCCGGAGCCATGGACGCGGGGCAGGATGCCGACTTCGGCAGCCAGCGGGCGGATCTCGTTGATGCCGCGGCCATCCACGCGCTTGCCCTCATCCAGCAGCCAGCGGCGGACGACGTACTTCTGCATCTTGTAGCTGACGAGGTCGAGGTCGGCGTCGGTCAGGTCGGGATACTCCTCGGCGATCTTGTCCATGATGGGCAGCAGAGCGGCGTCGCGCACGTTCTTGTCGTCGGTATCCATGGCAGCCTTGAAGTCGTCGAGGTACTTGTTCTGGATGGCGTGGTAGACGTCCATATCCAGACCGACGACTTGGAAGTCGATCTTCGGCTTGCCGCGCTCGGCAACGATCTGGTTGATGAAGGTGATGATCTTCTTGATCTCCACGTGAGCGGCCTTGATGGCGTTCAGCATGGTATCCTCATCCACCTCGTTGGCACCGGCCTCGATCATGACGATCTTATCCATGGTGGCGGCAACGGTCAGGGCGAGGTCGCTCTTCTTGCGCTGCTCCTGCGTGGGGTTCAGGACGATCTCGCCGTCCACCAGACCCACCTGCACACCGCCGATGGGGCCGTTCCAAGGGATCTCAGACACGGCGGTGACGAGGGATGCGCCGATCATGCCGGCGATCTCCGGGCTGCAATCGGGGTCAAGGCTCATGACGGTCATGGTGATGCAGACATCGTTGCGCATCTCCTTGGGGAACAGCGGGCGCATGGGGCGGTCCACCACGCGGCTGGTGAGGATGGCGCGCTCACCGGGGCGGCCCTCGCGGCGCATGAAGCTGCCGGGGATGCGGCCAGCGGCGTAGAGCTTTTCCTCATACTCCACGTTCAGGGGGAAGAAATCCACACCTTCGCGGGGCTTGGGGCTCATGACGACGTTGCACATCACGCAGGTCTCGCCGTAGCGGATCAGGGCGCTTGCGTTGGACAGGCCGCACATCTTGCCCATCTCTGCCTTGAACGGGCGGCCGGCCAGCGTGGTCTCGTAGACCTTGTAGTTCTCAAAGGTCTCCTTACGGGAACCAAATTCGATTGCCATTTGGTTTGCCTCCTTTGTCCTTTTAGCGGTTTTTATCTTCCAAAAGGCTGCCCGCCGCGCATCATAGCAATAAATCCAGCGCCCGTGCCGCTGCCCCAAAAAGGCTTTGCACAGGCGTTCGATTTACTGCTGCAACACGCAGCAGCGGCCGTTTGTTCCACAAAAAAGCAAAGGGCAAGCACCACATACGCGGTACCTGCCCTCTGTTTTCTATTACTTACGCAGACCCAGAGTTGCGATCAGAGCACGGTAACGCTCGATGTCCTTCTTCTGGAGGTAGGCCAGCAGATTGCGGCGGCGGCCAACCATCTTCATCAGACCACGGCGGCTGTGGTGATCGTTAGGGTTCTTCTTCAGGTGCTCGTTCAGCTCGTTGATGTGAGCGGTCAGCAGAGCGACCTGAACCTCGGGGGAGCCAGTGTCCTTCTCGGTCAGAGCGACTTTGGCCATAACTTCCTGCTTGTTCATAGTAACAGTACCTCTTTATAAAATTTTATTTGCCGGCGGCACAGAATGCGGGAAAACGGTACTCCCGGAAACGGGCATACTCCCAGCCCCGTGCTGCGGTAACGAGTTTAGTATAACAGAACCGGATGTAAAATGCAAGAAAAATTTATCCATTCTGTGCTTTCTTTTCCGGTTTTGCGAAATATTCCTGCGCCCGCCGGGCTGCATGGTGGATGCAGTCCTTCAGCTCATCCAGCGAGTCGAACTTTTTGCTGGGGCTGAGGTAGGCGTGGAACTCCACCACCGGGTCGGCACCGTAGAGGTCGCCGGAGAAGCCGGGGATGAAGGTCTCGCAGGTCACTTTGGAGGTGTCGTCGTTCACCGTGGGCCGGGTGCCCAGCCCGGTGGCCGAGGGATACCACTTCTCCCCGATCTTGGTGCGGGTGATATAGATGCCGAAGCGCGGCAGCTGGAACCCCTGCGGATAGATCTGGTTGATGGTGGGCACCCCCAGCGTGTGCCCCAGCCCCGCACCGTGCTGCACCGCAAAGCGGATGGCGTAGGGCATCCCCAGCATGGCATTGGCCGCCGGGATGTCGCCGCCCTCCAGCGCGGTGCGGATGCGGGTGGAGGACACCGGCTTTTCCTCAAACTGGGTCATCGGCACCACGACGACCTCCACCCCCAGTGGGGCGCAGAGCCTGCGCAGCAGGTCGGGGGTACCGGCCGCCTTGGCCCCGAAGGTGAAGTTCTCGCCGCAGAACAGCGCCTTGGCTTGGCAGTCCTGCACGATACCGTACACGAACTGTTCCGGCGTCATGGCGCGGATCTCCTCGAACTGGGGGCAGAGGTAATACTCCACCCCAAGGCTGGCGATCAGGGCGTGCTTGTCCTCGGTGGAGAGCAGACGCTTGCCCTTCATTTTGTTGTCGGCGGGCAGTTGGAAGGTGAACACCGCCGGTGCCGCGCCGTGGGCCTTGGCCCATGCCACAGCCCCGTCGATCACCGCACGGTGGCCGATGTGGATGCCGTCAAAAAAGCCCATGGCGACGGCAGTGCCGCCTTCGTGTTCCAGCGCCAGCGGCGAAAGAGAGGATAGGATCTGCATTGGATTTTCGTTCCTTTTTCTATCAGTTTCGCTCCACAAAGAGCTTTTCGACCTTGAGCACCCCGCCCACGATGTTGGCAAGGCCCAAGAACTGCCCGGCCTCGTTCCGGACGCGGTAGCGCCCGTCGGCGGCGGGGTAGCGGCTGGTGGGGCAGCCGTTGTAGAGGTGCTGTTCCACCTTGGGGGCCACCGTCAGCAGCGGGAGCGATCCGAACACGCTCTCCACCGGGAGCATCAGCGCTTCCAGCGCGGCGGGGCCTTCGTTCTTGGCCGCTTGGATCTCTTCCAGCGTGTGCGCATCGGCCTCGGTGTAAACGCCCGCAGCCACCCGGCGCAGCGCGCTCATCGTGCCCTTCTGGCCCATGGCGGCGGCAATCTCCTCCAGCAGCACCCGGATATAGGTGCCCTTGGAGCAGCGTACCGTCAGCTCGTATTCGTTCTCCGCCGGGCTGCCGCCGTACTCTAGGCTGAAAATTTCGATGGGGCGGGCTTTCCGCTCCACCTCGATGCCCTGCCGCGCCATTTTGTAGAGCGGCTGGCCGTTGATCTTGACCGCCGAGTACATGGGCGGCGTCTGCATCTGGGAGCCGACGAACTGCGGGAGGACTTCCAGCAGCTCCTTCTCCCCTGCCGTGACCGGGGCCGTTTCCAGCACGGTGCCGGTCACATCGCCGGTGTCGGTCCGCGCGCCCAGCTTGAGCACGGCGCGGTAGGCCTTGGTGTGGTCGAGCTGCAGGTCAACGGCCTTGCTGGCCCCGCCGCAGAACACCGGCAGCACCCCGGTGGCCATGGGGTCCAGCGTGCCGCTGTGGCCCAGCTTCCGGGTGCCGAGGATGCCCCGCAGCTTGGCGATGACGTCAAAGCTGGTCCACTCCGTCGGCTTATCGACGATGAGAATGCCCTGCATCATGCGCCCTCCTGCGGCGCATCCAGCACCGCTTCCACCTCGGCGAGGATGGCGCTCTTGGTGTTGTCGAGGTTGCCCAGCAGCTCACAGCCCGCCGCGCGGGTGTGGCCGCCGCCGCCCAGACGCTTGGCGATCTCGCACGCATCCACGCCCTTGGCAGTGCGCACGCTGATGCGGTAGCTGCCGCCGGGCTGCTGGCGCAGGGTCAGGCCCACCTTGACGCCCTCGATGCTGATGGGCAGCCCCGTCAGCTCTTCGAGGTCGGCGGGGTCCACTTTGCTCTGCTCGATCTCATCGCGGGTGAGGTAGATGAGGGCGCAGCGGCCATCCAGATGATACTCCAGATGGTTCCGCGCGATCCGCTCCGCCTCCATCCGCTCGCGAGGCTTGGTGTCGAAGAGCAGCGTGTTCAGCTCTTCGACCCGCGCCCCTGCCTCCATGAGCTTGGCCGCGATGATGTGGGTGCGGGCCGTGGTGGAGGAGAACTTGAAGCAGCCGGTATCGGTGGACAGGCCGGTGTACAGGCAGTTGGCCATGTGGGCTGTCAGATCCACGCCCATGGCGCAGATGACGTCGTACAGCAGCTCTGCCGCAGCAGCGGCATGGCCGTCCAGCAGAGTATATTCCGCGTAGCCGCTGTTGCCCGCGTGGTGGTCGATGCAGAGATCCACATGGCGAGAGAACTGCGGCATCCCGTTGTTTTCGCCAAAGAGCTGGACGCTTGCCACGTCCACCGCCACGACGATCTCCGGCTCGAATTCGCCCTTGTACAGGCGGGGGTTGGTAAACGCATACCGTCCGGGGACGGCATCGGAGCAGAGCACCGCCGCTGTTTTATCCAGCGCACTGAGCGCATAGTACAGGGCACTGCCGCAGCCGATGGTATCGCCGTCCGGGTTTTTGTGGCACAGAATCAAAACGTTGTCCGCAGCAAGGAGCTTTTCAGCCATCTGCTGCACATTCAGTTGTTCTGTCATCCCATGATCCATCCTTTCCGCAAGGCTGTTATTCCTCGGTCTCCGACGGCTCTTCGCCGCCGTTCACATTCAGCTCGCGGAGCAGCTCATTGATGTGGGCTGCGTAGGCGGCGCCGTCATCCTCCACGAAGATGAAGCGCGGGGCCTTGCGGATGTGCATCTTCTTGCTGACCTCGGTGCGCACATGGCCCGCCGCGCGGTTCAGCGCTTCGATGGCGGGCTTGGGGCCGTCCGGGCGGCCCATCACGCTCACGTAGACCTTTGCCACATCGAGGTCGGGCGTCACGTCCAGACGGGTGACGGTCAGCAGACCGCCCTCCAAGCGCGGGTCCTTCAGCCGCCCGATGATGGCGATGAGCTCACGCTTCATGTCTTGGGCAAGACGCCCCATATTTTTCTGAGACATTCAGTTTCTCCTCTAACATAATAAACCACTTAGTCGCGGTATTCTTCCATCTTGAAGGCCTCGTACACGTCGCCCTCCTTGACATCCGCGAACTTCGCCAGCGTAACGCCGCACTCGTAGCCCTCGGCCACTTCCTTGGCGTCGTCCTTGAAGCGCTTCAGGGATGCGATCTCGTCCTCGGTGATGACGATGCCGTCACGCACCACGCGCACCTTGCTGTCGCGGGTGATCTTGCCGCTGGTCACGCGGCAGCCTGCAACGGTGCCCACGTTGGAGATCTTGTACACCTGACGGACCTGCAGCTCGCCCAGAGACACCTCGCGGAACTTGGGAGCCAGCATGCCCTTCATAGCGTCGGTGACGTCGTTGATGGCGTCATAGATGACGCGGTACATACGCATCTCGACCTTGGTGGCAGCGGCCTCTTCCTTCGCCACGTTGTCGGGGCGGACGTTGAAGCCGATGATGATGGCGTTGGAGGCGTCAGCCAGATCGACGTCGGACTTGCTGATGGCACCGACACCGGCGTGGATGACGCGGACGCGGACCTCGTCGTTGGAGATCTTTTCGAGGCTCTGCTTGACGGCCTCGGCAGAACCCTGTACATCCGCCTTGACGACGATGGCCAGCTCCTTCATATCGTTCTGGGCCATCTGGCTGAACAGGTTATCCAGCGTGACCTTCTGGAAGGAGGAGAACTGCTTCTCCTTGGCGGCAGCGATGCGCTGCTCGGCCAGCTCACGGGCCAGACGCTCGTCGGCAACGGCCTCGAACAGGTCGCCCGCTTCGGGAACGGCGGTCAGGCCGGTGATCTCCACAGGGGTGGAGGGGCCGGCATTCTCCAGCATCTGACCCTTATCGTTGCGCATGGTGCGCACGCGGCCCACGGCGGTACCGGCGATGATGACATCACCGGCGTGCAGGGTGCCGTTCTGGACCAGAATGGTGGCGATGGGGCCCTGACCCTTATCCAGACGGGCCTCAACGACAGCACCCTTGGCGCGGCGGTTGGGGTTCGCCTTCAGCTCCATGACCTCAGCTTCCAGCGCGATGCGCTCCAGCAGGTCGTTGATGCCCATGCCGGTCAGGGCAGACACCGGGATGCAGGCCACATCGCCGCCCCAGTCCTCGGTGATGATGCCGTACTTGGTCAGGCCTTCCATCACACGCTCGGGGTTTGCGGTGGGCTTATCCATCTTGTTCATGGCCACGATCAGCTTGACGTTGGCAGCCTTGGCGTGGTTGATGGACTCGACGGTCTGGGGCATGATGCCGTCATCGGCAGCCACGACCAGAACCGCGATATCGGTCATGTTCGCGCCGCGGGCACGCATGGAGGTGAATGCCTCGTGGCCCGGCGTGTCGAGGAAGGTGATCAGGCTGTCGTTGACCTTGACCTGATAAGCACCGATGGCCTGTGTGATGCCGCCGGCCTCGCCCGCGGTAACGTTGGTCTTGCGGATGGCGTCAAGGATACTGGTCTTGCCGTGGTCAACGTGGCCCATGACGCAGACGACCGGCGGACGCTCCACCAGATCTTCGGCGGCGTCCTCTTCCTGCGTGAACAGGCGCTCTTCGATGGTGACGTGGACTTCGTGCTCGACCTTGGCGTGGAACTCCTCCGCCAGCAGGGAAGCGGTGTCGAAATCGATGACGTCGTTGATGGCGTGCATCTCGCCCATCTGCATGAACTTGGCGATGACCTTACCGGCCTGCTGCTTCAGGCGGGCAGCCAGCTCACCGACGGTGATCTCGTCGGGGATGGAGACCTTCAGCTGCGCGTTGCGGGCCTTTTCCAGCTGGATGCGCTGCAGACGCTCGAACTCGGTCTCGCGCTTGCCCTTCTGGAACTGCTGGCGCTGGCGCTGGCCGCGCTGGGTGAACTTCTGCTTGTTGCCCTGCGGGGTGGGCTTGCGGCGGTTCTCGGTATTCTTGGTGGAAGCCAGATCGTCGTAACGGGCATCGAAACGATCCACGTTCATATCCACGGTGCGGGTATCGACGGTGACCTGATTGTCCTCGCGGCGGACAGACACGGCCTGTGCCGGGGCAGCGGAGGCCTTGGCACCGGTCTCGCGGGCCAGCTCGCTCAGGGAGACGGTCTTCTCCTCGCGCTTCTTGTGCTGCTCGTTCTTCTTCTCACCGTGCTTCTTGTTATTGTTCTGGGCAGCGGGTTCAGCCTTCTTTTCGGGCTGAGCGGGCTTTTCGGCCTTGGGCTGCTCGGTCTTCTTCTCGGCCTTCTTGGGCTCAGCCTTCTTCTCCTGAACCGGCTGCTTTGCGCTGTTCAGGTACTCGGTCAGGTCGGCCACGCTGTTGTCCTTGCTGAATTTCTCCAGCAGGTAGTTCAGCTCGTTCTCCTCCAGAGTGGAGCTGTTTTTCTTGCCGGTGCTGCCCATGGCGGCCAGCTCATCGAGGACCTTCTTTGCCGAAACATTCAGGTCCTTTGCAAAATCGCTTACTTTATATTTTACGGTCATTCGCTCATATCCTCCTCATTTTTGATTGCCCCGCAGTCCGAAAGACGGTCAAAGCAGAGCTTTGCGAGGTTGCGGTCGGTCACGGCGTACACCGCCACCGGTTTGCGGCTGATATCGGCCAGCCGGTCCTGCGTCAGCGGCATGGTGATCACGTCCACGAGATCACCCACTGCGTAGTTCAGCCGCTGCATGGTCTTGGCGCTGGCGTCGGATGCCACCATCACGAGCCATGCCTTGCCTTTGACGCACGCATCCTCCACGGCGTCGAAGCCCATGGTCAAGGCCCCGGCCTTGCGGCAGAGGCTCACGGCCTGATACAGCGCTTCCTGCGGGGGCAGGGCGGGCTTTTCGGGGGTGTTGTTCTTATGCTTCGCCATTCTGCTCTGCCTCCTTTGCAGCACCGGCCAGCTGCGCGGCCAGTGCGTCATACACTTCGGCGGGAACCGGCTGCTCAAAGCAGCGCTCCAGCGCCTTTTTCTTCTTTGCCTTGGCCAGACAGGCCGGGTCCGGGCAGAGGTAGGCTCCGCGGCCGGGCTTTTTGCCCACGAGGTCGATGCTGATCTCGCCGCTGGGCGCACGCACCACCCGCACCAGTTCCTTTTTGGGGCGGCTGGTCATACAGCCGATGCACTGGCGGGCAGGGATCTTCTTTTGTGCCATCCGATTTCCCTCCTTCGGCGTGGGGCAGCGGATTATTCCGCAGTCTCCTCGGTCTTAGGCTGTTCTGCCTTGGGCTCTTCCTCACCGTAGTAGCCGCTTTCGGGGCGGATGTCGATGTTGTAGCCGGTCAGGCGAGCGCACAGACGGGCGTTCTGGCCCTTGTTGCCGATGGCGAGGCTCAGCTGCTGGTCGGGAACGGTGACGCGGCAGGAGCGGGTCTCGCCGGGCAGCAGCTCGACCTTGAGGACCTTAGCGGGGCTAAGGGCAGCGGAGATGAACTCAGAGACATCCTCGCTCCACTTCACGATGTCGATCTTCTCGCCGCCCAGCTTCTCGACCACAGCGGCCACACGGTCGCCGTGGGGGCCGATGCAGGCAGAAACGGGGTTGACGTTGGGGTCCTTGGACCAGACAGCCATCTTGGTGCGGGCGCCGGCCTCGCGGCTGATGGCCTTGACTTCCACGGTGCCGTCGTAGATCTCCGGCACTTCCAGCTCGAACAGGCGCTTGACCAGACCCGGATGGGTGCGGCTGATCATGACGCGGGCGCCGCGCTCGCCGCTGACGACGTCCACGACGTAGACCTGCAGGGTCTCGCCCTCGGTGTAGACCTCGCCGGGGACCTGCTCGTTGCGGGGCAGGATGGCCTCGCCGCCCTTGCCCAGATCAAGGGCCACGATGCCCTTTTCATTGTCCACGCGGGTAACGGTGGCCTGAATGATATCGTGTGCGCGGGACTGGATCTCGCTGAGCTGCTGGCTGCGCTCGGCCTCGCGGATGCCCTGACGGATGACGTGCTTTGCAGTCTGAGCAGCGATGCGGCCGAAGTCCTTGGTCTTGAGGGGGGTCACGACGCGGTCGCCGATCTCGTAGCTCTTGCGGAGCTTCTGAGCCTCGGTCAGGCCGATCTCGGCGTGCTCGTCGTACCAATCCTCATCGGCAACGACGTTCTGCAGCAGGGCCACATTGAACTTGCCGGTGGCGGGGTCGATCTCGACCATCACATTGTCGTCCTCGACCTCGTAGTTCTTTTTGACGGCGATCACGATGGCGGCCTTGATCTTCTCGATCAGGTACTCCGCGGTGATGCCGCGCTCGTGCTCCAGCATGGAGAGAGCTTCAAAAAATTCATTATTCGCAGCTGCCATTTTTCGGGTTCCTCCTAATTTTTTCTCTTTTTCAATCAAACAGATCCTCGTCGTCGCACAGACGCACGGTGCTGGCGGCCGACGCTTCAAAGTTCACAGTGCCGTTCTCCGTCTCGACCGTAATGGTATTCCCTTCGCGGCCGGTCAGGATACCGGAAAACTCTTTGGTGCCGTATTCGTTGGCGCGGAACAGCTTCACGCTGATCTTCTGCCCCTTGACGGCCTCGTAGTGCTCCGGGCGGGTCAGCTTGCGGCCCAAACCGGGGCTGCCCACCTCCAGATAATAGCTCTGCTCAATGGGGTCTGCCTCATCGAGGATGGGGTCCAGCGCATGGGAGACATCGGCGCAGGTGTCGGTGTCCATGGTGGTGCCGTCCGTCTTGTCGATCAGGACGCGAAGATACCAGTCCGGACCTTCTTTCTCAAACACAACATCCCACAGGCGCAGCCCCATGCCCTCCACGGTGGGGCGGACAAGTGCTTCGACTCTCTGGGCGGTATTGCCGCCAGACTGCTTCGCCATAAAAAAACCTCCAAACAAACAAGAAACGCGGACCTTGCGGCCCACGTTCCATAAAAGTTATATCGTACAAATAGAATATACCATACTCCGGCAAAATATGCAAGCGCTTTCGTTAAAAAAGCTTTTACAGCACCCACACTCCGTCTTTGAACAGCTCCACGGTGCGGCCGTCGCGGCACTTGCCGGTGATGTGGCTGTCCTCGGCACCGATCATGACATCCTCATGGATGGCAGACTGGTTCATGCCGCGGGCCAGCAGCTCTTCCTTGGTCAGGGCCGTGCCACCCTCGGTGGTGCCGGGATAGCTGGCACCGAAGGCGATGTGGCAGGCCGCGTTTTCATCGAACAGGGTGCTGTAGAACAGCGCACCGCTGCGGTTGATGGGACTGGAAGCGGGCACGAGGGCCACTTCGCCGATGCTGCGGGAACCGGCGTCGGTGTCCAGCAGCTGCCCCAGCAGCTCCGCCCCCTCCTCGGCCCCGTGCTCGACGACCTTGCCATCCTGAAAGGTGACATGGAAGCCCTTGATGAGCTGACCGTTGAAGACATAAGGCTTGGTACCGTAGACCACGCCGTTCACCTTATCCTTGTGGGGCGCGGTGAAGACCTCCTCGGTGGGGATGTTGGGCAGGAAGTCCACACCCTTTTCGTTCTTACTGCCGGCGCTTTCCCAGCGGGCCTTTTCGGCCAGACCCACGGTCAGGTCGGTGCCGTTGGAGCTTTGGAAGCGGACGCTTTCGAGGTCGAAGGCGTTCATCTTGTCCCGCAGGGTCATCAGGCGATCGAGATGGGCCTTCCACTCGCCCACCGGGTCGCCGCCGGTCACACGGCAGACGTCAAAGATGAGCTGCCACAGCTTTTCGATGGCGGCATCGGTGTCGAGTTCCGGGAACATCTTCTTGGCCCACGGGGCGCTGGGCATGGCGGCGATGGACCACTGGACGCGGTCGTTCATGGTGTACTCCCGCCACGGGGCCATGAAGTTCCGGTTCTCCGCATTCACGCGGCCGATCTTGCCGCTGTCCAGCCCGGCGTAGACCTCCGGGTCATCGGCCAGCAGGTGCAGCACACAGACGCCGCCCTCGCTCTCGGCGTAATCCAGATAGCGGCGCAGCTGGTAGGGCTTATTGTCGGTCAGCGCGCTCTCACTGCCCAGCTCCATCCGGGTGCGGGAAACGGCATTGTCGCTCCAGTCCACCTGCACATCCCGTGCACCGGCCTCAAAGCCGCTGCGCACGCACAGCCGCGCCAGCGGGGCCGCTTCCAGCGGGCAGCGGATGATCAGAGTCTGGCCCGGCTGAGGGTTCACGCCCACCCGGACGATGAAATCGGCGTATTTTTTCAAAAGTTCGTTGAAGTTTTCCACGATACAGCCTCCTGCGGTGTAAAAATCGATTTGGATTTAGTATACCTTTTTTGTGTGCCGCTGTCCACTCTTCCAAAACAAAAGACGCCTCGGCCTGTTGAAAACAGTCGAAACGTCTGGTATACTGACTTTTGAGAGTGCTGTCTACATACGGTAAGCGGTCGAACCCTTTCCGGCCTGAGCGTCGGGGAGGCGAATGTTTTTGTCGTGCCCCTGACGCTCTGATGCGAAGGGGGTGATGCTTCATGACGCTATTAGAAACTTTGGCTCTGCTGACCTTGCTCGCAACGGTCGGCTTCGGCATGTTCGATATCGCATGGAAAATCTTTACACACAAAAAATGACCGCCCCATGAGCTACCAACTCGGCGGTCATTTTTTTTTTAACTGATTTGCCGGAAAGGTACTGACCGTTTTCCAGACAGCACTCTCTTTATTTATACTATACCACAGCCCCGCCGAAATTGCAACGGCGGGGCTGATTTTATCGCTCTGAGATCAAAAAACTCAGAACTCGATCTTGCTCTCGATGTAGCTCTTGAGCTCGGAGATGGGCATACGGACCTGCTCCATGGTGTCGCGGTCGCGGACGGTGACGCAGTGGTCTGCCACGATGCCCTTGGCCTCGTCGCCGACGGTGTCGAAGTCCACGGTGATGCAGTACGGAGTGCCGATCTCGTCCTCACGGCGGTAACGCTTGCCGATGGAACCGGTGTCGTCGTAATCGACCATAAAGTACTTGCTCAGCTCGTTGCGGATCTCCATGGCCTTCTCGCCCAGCTTCTTGCTCAAGGGCAGGACGGCGCACTTATAGGGAGCCAGAGCCGGATGCAGACGCAGCACGGTGCGGACGTCCTCCTTGCCCTTGGCATCCACGAGGTGCTCCTCGTCGTAAGCCTCGCACAGGAAGGCCAGCGCCACACGGTCACAGCCCAGAGAAGGCTCGATGACGTAGGGGATGTAGTGCTCGTTGGTCTCGGAGTCGAAGTACTCCAAGCTCTTGCCGGAAGCCTCCTGATGGCGGCTCAGGTCGTAGTTGGTGCGGTCCGCAATGCCCCACAGCTCGCCCCAGTCGGTGAACGGGAAGGCATACTCGATGTCGGTGGTGGCACGGCTGTAGAAAGCCAGCTCGGCGGGCTCGTGGTCGCGCAGACGCAGGTGTTCCTTCTTGATGCCGAGGCTCAGCAGCCAGTTTTCGCAGTAATCCTTCCAGTAAGCGAACCACTCCAGATCGGTGCCCGGCTTGCAGAAGAACTCGCACTCCATCTGCTCGAACTCGCGGGTGCGGAAGGTGAAGTTGCCCGGCGTGATCTCATTGCGGAAGGCCTTGCCTACCTGACACACGCCGAAGGGCAGCTTGCGGCGGGTGGTGCGCTGGATGTTGGCGAAGTTGACGAAGATGCCCTGTGCGGTCTCCGGGCGGAGATAGCAGGTGGAAGAGCTGTCCTCGGTGACGCCGATGGCGGTCTTGAACATCAGGTTGAACTTGCGGATGGGGGTGAAGTCATGCTTGCCGCAGACGGGGCAGACGATGTCCTCGTGCTCGGCGATGAACTTGTCCATCTCGTCAAAGCTCATGGCATCGACGTTGACCTCCGGGTGCTCGTCCCCGATCAGCTTGTCGGCGCGGTGGCGTGCCTTGCAGGCGCGGCAGTCCAGCAGCGGGTCGGAGAAGCCGGCGACGTGGCCGGTGGTGATCCAAGTCTGGGGGTTCATGATGATGGCCGCATCCAGACCAACGTTGTAAGGGCTTTCCTGCACGAATTTCTTCAGCCAAGCCTTCTTGACGTTGTTCTTGAACTCAACGCCCAGCGGGCCGTAGTCCCAGCTGTTTGCAAGGCCGCCGTAGATCTCGGAACCGGGGAAAACATAACCACGGTTCTTGCAGAGATTGACGATCATATCAAGGGTCTTTTCGCTCTGTTCCATTGTAATAACATCCTTTCCGTCCGCGGCTGGCTTGCCGTGTCGTGTGTGTTTGGGCGGGCAGCTTTCCCAACTGCCGCATAGCTATACTGTACCATGTTTCGCCCGGCTTGTAAAGCAAAAGCGGGCGGAAACCGCCCGCTTTTGCTTTACTTATGATATTTCATGCCGGCGTTGATGGTGCAAGCGCGGTAGATCTGCTCCGTCAGCACAAGGCGGGCCAGTTGGTGCGGCATGGTGATGCGGCCCATGCTGAACTTGAGGGCGGCCGCCTTTTTTACCTCGTCGGCAAGGCCGTGGGACGAGCCGATGACAAAGGCCACATCTCCTGCTCCGCTGCCCGCACGGTCGGCGAGGAATTGGGCCAGCTCCTCGGAAGAGATCTGTCTGCCCTCAATGCACATGGCCACAATGGCCGCGCCCTTGCGGACGTTGGAGAGGATAGCCTTGCCCTCCTTTTCCAGCGCCTTTTTCACTACAGCATCGGAGGCATTCTTCTCCTCGATCTTCTCTTCCGGCAGTTCGATGATCCGGAACGACGCAAACGCCGCCAGCCGCTTCTGGTACTCGGCCACACCCTCGGCGAAATATTTCGCATTCAGCTTGCCGACACAAATCAGGTCAATATTCTGCATAATTTCCTCACAGCAAACTCAGCTGCTCCCCTTCATCCTCCGCACGAACCAGCGCTCCGGTGGCGGGCAGACTGCGGACGCGATAGCGATGGGGGTTGGCCAGCTCCAGCGTCTCCGCCGGGACCACCGACGCGATGTGCTGGTTCTTTTTCAGGGTCACGACCGCCACGCCCTGACTGTCGCGGGTGGCCTTGGCGCTGATCTGCGCCGTGCCCACCAGCAGCATCCGGCCCGCGCTGGTGCGGATGGCCAGCTCCGTTTCTTCGGGCAGGAAGACCATCTTTGCCAGCGGCTCCTTGTCGCAGTAGGCCTTGAGCAGCTTGCGGCGGTTCAGCTTGGTGGCGTAAGACGCCAGCGGGATCTTTGCGCACTTGCCGCTCTCGAAGAAGAAGAGCATGAAGCCCGCATAATCGCCGGTGATGACCATGGCGAGGATGTTCTCGCCCTCGTCCATGCCGAGGCGGCCGGGGATGAAGATGCCCATCTGGGCCACCTTGCCGTCTTCCAGCTCGTTCAGGCGCACCTTGTACACCTGCTGCTTGTCGGTGAAGAAGAGCGCTTCCACGTTGTTTCTCGTCTCGACCTGCTGGATAATCTCGTCGCCCTCCTTGAGCTTGTGGGCACCGGCGGTGCGGAGGCTCTGGGGCGGGATCTTTTTCAGGTAGCCCTCGCGGGTGAAGAAGACGGTGACCGGGTAATCCGGGATGGTTTCTTCCTCGGCACCGCTCTCCTCCTCCGGCAGGTCGTACAAAATCTCGCTGCGGCGGGGCTGGGCGTACTTTTTGGCAACCTCCGTCAGCTCCTTGATGATGATCTTTCGGATGCGGGCGGGCTTTTCGAGGATATCCTTCAGGTCGGCGATGTCGTTTTCCAGCTGCTCGATCTCGCCCGTCCGCTTGAGGATATATTCCCGGTTCAGGTGGCGCAACTTGATCTCGGCCACATAGTCCGCCTGTACTTCGTCGATGCCGAAGCCGATCATCAGGTTGGGCACGACCTCGGTCTCCTCCTCGGTGGTGCGGATGATGTGGATGGCCTTGTCGATGTCCAGCAGAATGGCGGCCAGACCCTTGAGCAGATGCAGCCGCTTTTCCTTGCCGTGGAGGTCGTAGTAGGTGCGGCGGCGGACACACTCCATTCGGAAGGCCGTCCACTCCTGCAAGATCTCCCGCACGCCCATGACGCGGGGCTGGCCGGAGACGAGGACGTTGAAGTTGGCGCTGAAGCTGTCTTCCAGCGGGGTGGTCTTGAACAGCTTCGCCATCAGCTTTTCCGCGTCCACGCCGCGCTTGAGGTCGAGGGTGAGCTTGAGGCCGTTCAGGTCGGTCTCGTCGCGCATGTCGCTGATCTCTTTGATCTTGCCGGCCTTGACCAGCTCGGCGATCTTGTCCATGATGGCTTCCACCGTGGTGGTGGGCGGGATCTGGGTGATCTCGATCATGTTCTCGCCGGGCACCACGTTGTAGCGGGCACGGACCTTCACGCTGCCGCGGCCGTACTCGTAAATTTCCCGCATCTGGGCTTCGTCGTACAAGATCTGGCCGCCGCCCACGAAATCCGGGGCGGGCATGGTGGTGGAGATGTCGTGCTTGGCATCCTTCATCAGGGCGATGGTGGTGTTGCACAGCTCCGCCAGATTGAACGAGCAGATGTTGCATGCCATGCCCACCGCAATGCCCAGCGTGTTGTTGGCCAGAATGGTCGGGAAGGTGACGGGCAGCAGGGTAGGCTCGGTGGTGGAGCCGTCGTAGTTGGGGACGAAATCAACGGTCTCCTTGTCGATGTCCCGGAACAGCTCCTCGCAGACATTTTCGAGCTTGGCCTCGGTGTAACGGGAAGCGGCGCAGGACATATCGCGGCTGTAAGCTTTGCCGAAGTTGCCCTTGCTGTCCACAAAGGGCACGAGCAGACTTTCGTTGCCGCGGCCCATGCGCACCATGGTGTCATAGATGGCGGCGTCGCCGTGGGGGTTCAGGTGCATGGTGCTGCCCACGATGTTGGCCGATTTGGTGCGGGCGCCTTTCAGCAGCCCCATCTCGTACATGGTGTAGAGCAGCTTGCGGTGGGCGGGCTTGAAGCCGTCGATCTCCGGCAGGGCGCGGGAGACGATGACGCTCATCGCATAGGGCATATAGTTGGTCTCCAGCGTGCGGGTGATGGGGTCCTCCAGCACGCTGCCAGCGTTCAGGATCTCAACACCGTCGCCCAGCTGCGGGCGGACGGGTTTGAGAGACTTTTTTGAAGATTTTTTTGCCATTGTTTACCTCTTTAAGACACATCCAAATCATCCAGATACTCTGCGCCATGCTCGGCGATGTGCTCCTTGCGGCCGGCGAGGTTATCGCCCAGCAGCAGGTCGAACACGCGGGCGGTCTCCTCCACGTCGGTGGGCAGCACCTTGATCAGGCGGCGGCTCTCCGGGTTCATAGTGGTCAGCCACATCATCTCCGGGTCGTTCTCGCCAAGACCTTTCGAGCGCTGGATCGTGTACTTTTTGTCGCCGATCTCTTTCAGGAAGGTGGCCTTCTCCGGCTCGGTGTAGGCGAAGTAGGTGTGATCCTTGGTGGTGATCTCGTACAGCGGCGACTCCGCGATATAGACGTAGCCCTCGTTGATGAGGGTCGGCGTCAGGCGGTAGAGCATGGTCAGCACGAGGGTGCGGATCTGGTAGCCGTCCACGTCGGCATCGGTACAGATGACGATCTTGTTGTAGCGCAGGTTGTCGAGATTGAAGGTGGCCAGCTCCTTGTTGTGCTTGCCGCCCAGCTCCACGCCGCAGCCCATGACCTTGATGAGGTCCACGATGACGTCCGATTTGAAAATGCGGGCGTAGTCGGCTTTCAGGCAGTTCAAGATTTTGCCGCGGATGGGCATGATGGCCTGATAATCGCTGTCCCGGCTCTGCTTGACGGCGCCCATAGCCGAATCGCCCTCGACGATGTAGAGTTCTCTGCGGGAGGCGTCCTTGGTGCGGCAGTCCACGAATTTCTGGACGCGGTTGGCGAGGTCGATCTGGGTGGAGAGGGTCTTTTTGATGCTCTGGCGCGTTTTTTCGGCGTGCTCACGGCTCTGCTTGTTGACCAGAACCTGCTGGCAGATCTTCTGGGCCTCCTCCGGCTTTTCGAGGAAGTAGACTTCCAGATAGTGCTTCAAAAAGTCGGTCATCGCCTGTGAAACGAACTTATTGGTGATGGCCTTTTTCGTCTGGTTCTCGTAGCTGGTGCGGGTGGAGAAGCTGGACGAGACGTAGACGAGGCAATCCTGCACGTCTTGGAAGCTGATGGCGCTCTCGCCTTTTTTGTAGAGATTCTTGTCCTTCAGGTACTTGTTGATCTGGTAGACGAAGGCCGTGCGCACCGCGTGTTCCGGGCTGCCGCCGTGTTCCAGCCACGAGGAGTTGTGGTAATATTCCAGCAGTTGTACCTTATTAGAGAAGCAAAAAGCCGCGCTCATCTTGACCTTGTATTCCGGCTGGTCGTCCCGGTCGCGGCCGGTGGCCTCGCTCTCGCAGCTGAACACCGGGGTCAGGCTGTCCTCGCCCGCAGTCTCGGCCACATAGTCGGCGATGCCGTGCTCGTAGCACCAGCTCTCCTTCCACGCCTTGCCGGTGGCGGGGTCCTTCTCCTTTTCGTCGGTGAAGTTCAGCGTCAGCCCCGCGTTGACGACGGCCTGACGGCGCAGCACATCTTTATAATAGTTGCCGGGCACATCGATGTCCGTAAAGACCGCGTCGTCGGGCTTCCAGTGGATGATGCTGCCGGTGCGGCGGCCCTTGTAGAGTTCCTTCTGCAAGCCGCCTACGTTCTCACCCTTCTGGAAGTCGAGGTGGTAATGGAAGCCGTCGCGGTAGATGTCGGCGGTCATCCATGCGGACGAGTACTGGGTGGCACACAGGCCCAGACCGTTCAGGCCAAGGCTGAACTCGTAGTTGTCCTCGCCCTCGCCGTATTTGCCGCCCGCGTACATTTCACAGAACAGCAACTCCCAGTTGTAGCGGCCCTCGCCGTTGTTCCAGTCCACGGGCATACCGCGGCCAAAGTCCTCCACGATGACGCTGCCATCCTTGCAGCGGGTGACGTTGATGGTGTCGCCGTGGCCGTCGCGGGCCTCGTCGATGGAGTTGGAGACGATCTCAAAAATAGAATGGGCGCAGCCCTCCACACCGTCCGACCCGAAGATGACGGCCGGGCGTTTGCGGACGCGGTCCGCACCCTTTAATGAAGTAATGCTTTCGTTACCGTATTCCTGTTTTCTTGCCATGTTTACCCTCCCGGCCCGCATATTGCAGGGGGCCGTATTCTGTCTAACATCTTATTAAACCATAGGTTGTGCTCCTTTGTCAAATCCATTTTCACAATATTCCACGTTCAAACGCTTTTTTCAGGAATAGTCTGATTTTTTTCAAAAAAATTTGCAATTTCCTCTTTACAAATCCAGAATTTCGGGTATAATAATCATCGTCCGGTGCGCCTCTGTAGCTCAGTCGGTAGAGCAGGGGACTGAAAATCCCCGTGTCATTGGTTCGATTCCGATCGGAGGCACCACGTCAAAAGTCCTGCGGCTTATCAAGCAGTCTTGCGAGCAAGACCGCAGTGATAAGCGCCAGACTTTCTCCTTTTCCCCACAAACCTTTGCTTCGCAAATCTTTGCGGGGGCCCCGATAATGCGTAAGCATTATCAGTATGCGGCCGTAGCTCATCTGGTAGAGCGCCACCTTGCCAAGGTGGAGGTAGCGAGTTCGAGCCTCGTCGGCCGCTCCATTACGGAGCAGCAAAAGTTGCTCCAATATGGCCCGGTAGCTCAGTTGGTTAGAGCACCAGCCTGTCACGCTGGGGGTCGTCGGTTCGAGCCCGATCCGGGTCGCTTCATCCTAATGGTGCAGGGATAAATGCACCGAATATGCGGCCGTAGCTCATCTGGTAGAGCGCCACCTTGCCAAGGTGGAGGTAGCGAGTTCGAGCCTCGTCGGCCGCTCCAACAGGAGTGGAATCCCACTCCTAAATATGGTGACGTGGCCAAGTGGTAAGGCAAGGGTCTGCAAAACCCTCATCCACCAGTTCAAATCTGGTCGTCACCTCCAAAAGAAATCCTGAACGTAAAAGCGTTCAGGATTTTTTGTTTTATTGCATCCTTCCCTTCCCCATGCTACAATAGAACTATCTTTGTGAAAGGAGCGCCCGCCATGCCCGCAAAACCAGAACTTCATACGACCCTGACGCCGGACACGCCGGTGCGCTACCTGAAGGGCGTCGGGCCTAAGACCGCCGAGCGGTTCGAGAAGCTGGGCATCGTCACGCTGGCCGACCTGCTCTGCCACTATCCGCGCCGTTACATCGACTTTACCAAGCCCTATTCCATCGCCGAAGCGCCGAACGACACCGAATGCGTCGTCAAGGCCGAGGTGTTCGCCAAACCCGGCGGGCGCATCCTGCCGGGCGGGCGGCGGATGGAGCGGATCACCGCCGGGGACGATGTGTCCAGCCTAGAGATCACATGGTTCAATAACCCCTACGCCGCACAGAAGCTGGAACTGGGGCAGGAATATTATTTTCAGGGCATCGTGACGGGTGGGATGCTCCGCCGCCAGATGGTGAACCCGCAGGTGCGCACGGCCGAGCAGATCGCCGCCGCGCCTTTTGAGGCCGTCTACCCCCAGACCGAGGGCGTTTCCAGCAGCCTCATCGCGAAATGCGTCCGGCAGCTTCTGCCCCACGCGGAGCTGCTGCCCGACCCGCTGCCGGAGGAGATGCGGAAAAAATACCGTCTGCTCTCCAAGGCGGATGCGGTGCGGGCCATCCACTGCCCGGAAAGCGAGGACGCTGCTTTCGCAGCACGGCGGCGGCTCATCTACGAAGAGCTGCTGGTGCTGCAGCTCGGCATCGGCCGGATGAAGAACCGGGGCAGCGCCGCCACCGGGGCCCCCATGCAGCGGCTGGACCCGAAACCCTTCTGGGACACCCTGCCCTTCTCCCCCACCGGAGCACAGCGGCGGGCCGTGGACGAGATCTTGACCGACATGGCGGGCGAACAGTCCATGAACCGGCTGCTCCAAGGCGACGTGGGCAGCGGCAAAACGCTGGTGGCCGCCGCCGCCATCTGGGCGTGCATCCGCAGCGGCTATCAGGCGGCCCTGCTGGCCCCCACCGAGATCCTTGCCTCCCAGCACGCTGAGAACCTGAACCGGATGCTGGCCCCCTTCGGGATGCGGGTGGCCCTGCTGACCGGCGGGATGAAGGCCGCAGCCCGCCGCAGGACGCTGGCGGCCATCCGGGCCGACGAAGCCGACCTCGTGGTGGGCACCCACGCCATCCTGAGCGAGGGGGTGGAGTTTGCGCGGCTGGGCCTCGCGGTGGTGGACGAGCAGCACCGCTTCGGGGTGCGGCAGCGCGGCATGCTGGCCGAAAAAGCCGAGAACCCGCATCTGCTGGTCATGAGCGCCACCCCCATCCCCCGCACACTGGGGCTGCTGATCTACGGCGACCTCGACATCTCGATCTTGGACGAACTGCCGCCGGGCCGCAAACCGGTGAAGACCCGGTGCATCACCGGCAAAAAGCGGCAGGATCTCTACGGCTTCCTCGACCGGGAGATCGACGCCGGGCGGCAGGTGTATATCGTCTGCCCTGCCATCGAGGACACCCCGGACGGCGGGCTGAACGCCGTAAAGACCTACTACGAGGACATCGCCAAGGCCCTTTTGCCGGAGCGCCGGGTGGGGCTGATGCACGGTAAACTCAAGCCAAAGGAAAAGGCCGCCGTCATGGAGGATTTCAAGGCCGGGCGGCTGGACGCGCTGGTGTCCACCACCGTCATCGAGGTGGGCGTGGATGTGCCCAACGCCACGGTCATGGTCATCGAAAACGCCGAACGGTACGGCCTGAGCGCCCTGCACCAGCTGCGGGGCCGGGTCGGACGCGGCGCGGCAGAAAGCTGGTGCTTCCTCGTCAGCGACAACACCGGCGAGAATGTTCAGAAGCGGCTCAAGTTCCTCTGCTCCACGGCAGACGGCTTCGCGGTGGCCCAGTACGATTTGGAGACCCGCGGCCCCGGCGACTTTTTCGGCAGCCGCCAGCACGGTCTGCCTACGCTGCAGATCGCCGACCTGATGAACGACACCCGCACCCTCCATGCGGCCCAGAGCGAGGCCGCTGCCCTGCTGGCTAAGGACCCGCTGCTCACGGCCCCGGAACACGCCCTGCTGGCCGCGCAGGTCGAGCAGATGTTCGAAAAGGCGGGCGCGATGAACTAAAAAACCAGAAAAGGCAGACGCCGCGTCTGCCTTTTCTGGTTCGTATTATTTCATGGGGATCACATCGCAGAAGACGCAGCGGCTCTTGGTGGAGAGGGCTACGTCCTTGTGGTAGCAGCCGAAGAACCATTTTTCGTACTGCATTTTCAGCAGGATCTTATCGAGGAAGAGGTGCAGCCGGTTCGACTCCCCCGCCGCCAGCGCAGAAAAATCAAGGAACTTGCTTGGCGCATCGTGGGTCAGCACATAATCTACCTGCCAGTTGTTTGCCGCGAGGCTCTGTTCGCAGAAGGCGTATTCCTCGTCCGAGGGCATCTCCTGCGGCCACCAGTTGAACCCCGGCTCCCGCTCCTCCCGGTCGGGGCTTTCGGCCCCGCCGAAACAGAGGTATTTTTTCTCTTCCAGCGTCAGCACACTGCCCCGGCAGACGTGGTAGACATTGCCGCCCAAGGCCTGCACCTTGCCGCCGAACAGCTCTTCTTCCGGGTACTGGGCCAGCAGGTCGTAGTTTTCATGCGCGCCGTCCAGAAACAGCAGGGTGTAGGGCCGCTTGCGCAGCCAATCCAGCTTTTTCTGCTCCTCTTTGCTGCCGTCCCACACGAACCCGAAATCGCCCAGCACGATCACCACGTCCCGCTTGCCCAGCCAGCGGAGCTTGCCGTGCTTGAAGCGATCCAAGTCGCCGTGGGTGTCTCCCGTCAGATATACCATCGTTCCCCTCCTGCCCTGTGTGAAACCTGTAAAAACCCTTGTCTCCGCAGGGCAAACCTGTTATTATTATAAGGTGAAGCTTTGCTTCGTTTGTTTGTCATTTCCGGTCGCATCCTGCGCCCCGGTTCTTCTATTTTATCGCTTTTTGAAGGAATTGTCCACATGAAACGTATCGCTGCCCTCTTTTTATCCTTGGCTGTGCTGTTCAGCTTTTTGGCTGTGTCGGCAAGCGCCATGTTCGACCCCAGCCCCGTGTACGAGGTCAAGGCCCAAAGCGCCTATATCGTGAACACCGACACCAACATCATCGTCTACGACAAGGACAGCCAGAAACAGGTCTGGGCCGGGGGCCTGACCAAATATATGACCATCGCGCTGGTGATGACCAACTACGCCGACCAGCTCGACAACACCTTTACGATGCCCTTCGCCATCTCGGATTACGTCCACAACACGGACAACGCCGATATGCGCTCCGGCGAGACCTTCACCTACCGGGAGGCCATCTACGCCATGGTGACCCGGAACGCCAACGAGGCCGCCATGGGCCTTGCCTACGAGCTTTCGGGCGGAGACCTTGCCGGGTGGGTCAGCCAGATGAACACCCTGTCCCAGCGCATCGGCACCACCGGCAGCACATGGACGGATGCCTGCGGCCTTGACCGCGGCAATACCACCACCGCCGTGGATATGTACCTGATCCTGCGCTACCTGATGAGCTTTGATGCGTTCAAAGAAATTTCCAGCGCCCCGACCTTCACGATGCCGGCCAAGGAAAAGCACGCCAAGAGCTTTGTGCTGCTGAGCCAGAACGTTGCGCTGAACAAGACCAGCGGCGGCAGCTTCTACCGCAGCGCAATGCAGGGCGGCATGTGCGACGTGATGGCCTATAAGAACGACAGCGGAAACCAGAGCTACGTTTCGTGGGCCAACAAAAACGGCGCGACCTATATCTTCTGCATCATGCAGAGTCCCGACACCTGCGACGACTACGGCTACGCGAACCGCCGCCCGGCGCTGTGCGAGACGACCAAGCTCATGGACTGGGTGTTCGACAGCTTTTCCATCCAAGCCGCGCTGGACACCGATCAGGCGCTGGCAGAGATCCCGGTGAAGTATTCCTCCGACACTGACACCCTGCAGCTTTACCCCGACGACAACATGATGACCCTGCTGCCCTCTTCGGGCGACGGCACTGTGACCCAGAAATACTTCCACCTGCCCGACTATGCTTCTGCCCCCATCCATCAGGGCGACGTCATCGGCACGGTGGAGCTGAAGCTGGCCGGGGAGACCATCGGCGTGGTCAACCTCATCGCCGGACAGGACGTCCACCAGAACACTCTGCTCCTGACCGTCTCGAAGGTGCAGGAATTCTTCCGCAGCCTCTACCTGAAAGTTGTGATCGTCCTCAGCCTCCTCACCCTCGCCGTCTACGGCCTGTGGTGGCTGCTGAACACATGGCACGGCCGGAAGCCGAATAAGAAGATCCATCGCAGATAATCGCCGCGAGGGCGGGAGCCGACAAGCTCCCGCCCTCGTTTCGTTTTAATCAATGGTCGTCTTGGTCCGCCCGACGCCGATGACGGCGGTGGTGATCTTTTTCCATGTGTTGCAGCCGCAGACGCCGTCCACAGAAAGGCTGGTGCGGCGCTGGTAGCCCCGGAGCGCTTCCTCGGTCTTGCTGCCGAAAAGCCCATCGATGCGGGTACCGGTCTGGTAGCCCAGCGTCGAGAGGGCATCCTGCAAGACCATGACGTAACAGCCCCGGCTGCCCCGCCGCAGGGTGGGATACCCGGCGGTGGTGCCTCTGCACGCGGGGGTGCCGTAGCGGCGGTCAAAGTGGACCCATGTGGGGGTCTGGCTCAGCGGCTCCACGTAGCCCCACGCCCCGGTGGAGCGGGCGGCGTTGTAGATGGCCGTGCGCCGGGTCTGGCTCAGGCTCTGGCCCACATCAAAGGCCACGCCCGCGTAGTGCTGGCTGCGGGTGCCGTGGCCGCCCTCCCAGATGCGGCGGAACGCATACCCCACCGGGATGCCGCTGCCGTATTTGCGGCGGGTCAGGTTCCACGCTTCCATCGCCGCGATGGTCGTCCAGAGCACCGGGCTGTTGGATCTGCCCCGGAACTCCCGCAGGGTCAGGGTCCGGTTGGTGCTGTAGGGCATGGGGTCGTTCTCGTTGAGGCTGTTGTAGGTGTAGACCTTATTCTCGTAGGCGTCGTAAATAAGCAGCCGTGCCATCATCACTCCTCCTCACATTCGCAGCTCTGGGCCCGCAGCGCCGCCCATGTTTCGCGGTTGACAATCCCGGTCTGCTCCAATCCGGCCCGCGCCTGTGCCGCTTTGACGGCGACGGTCTCCGCCGGGCCGAAGGACGAATTCTCGGTGACGAAGTCCTCGCCGCAGTAGAGATTCGCCCGCCCGTTGAGCCACTGTTCCACCTGCATCACATCCGGGCCGACGCTCCCTTTGGTGACGGCGCGGCCGGGGTAGGCCAGCCCCTGTTCCGCGTCCCGGTCGGGGTTGGGGGTCTTGGCGGCCAGCTGCAAGCTCAGCGCTTCCACCGCCGTCCACGTCTCGGCGTCGGCGATGCCAGTCTCCGGCAGATCCAGCAGGGCCTGTGCGCTGCGGGTGGAAGCCGCCGTCTCGTCGGTGTACCGGTCGGACAGGGGCGGCCGCTCCACACGGTCGAAGTAGTAAGCGATGCGCTGAAGCAGGATGTTATAATAGAGCACCGCGCTGCCCTCGCTGCCCACGGTCAGGGGCTTGCCGGGGTAGGGCAGACGCTTCAGGGTGACCACGGGGCCGCTGCTGCGCAGGGCCGAGGCTTTGCCGTAGAGGGAATCCCACGTCGTGCGCCCCACGATGCCGTCCACCGTCAGCCCCGCGAACCGCTGGTAGGCCCGCACCGCGTTCTCGGTGGCCGCGCCGAAGCTGCCGTCGATGCTCACGGCAGGGATGCCGGTTCCATAGGCGCTCAGGAGGTAGAGGTAGAATTGCAGCTCCCGCACCGCCGTGCCGCTGCTGCCCCGCCGCAAAATGCCCGGATACTCGCCGGGGCGGAGACTGGCCGAAAGCAGCTTGTTGGCGATGTCGTTGTAGACCTCGTACAGCTTATTCCATGTGGTCCGGCCCACCACGCCGTCGCTGGTCAGGCCGAAATAGGTCTGGAACCGGCGGACGGCCGCAGCCGTGGCCGCGCCGAACCGGCCGTCCACCGTGACGTCGTTCAGGCGGGAATAGACGCTCCGGGCGATCTTGAGCCAGAACTGAATGAGCCGGACATTCTGCCCGCTGGCCCCCTGCCGCAGAGCCGTGCCGGGGTAGGCGTTGGGGGTGCCGTTGTCGGACTGGATGCTCCGAAACTCGTTGTACACCGCCGTCCATGTCTCGCGCCCCACCACGCCGTCCACGGTCAGGCCGTACCGCCGCTGGAAGGCCCGCACCGCGTTGGCTGTGGCCGTGCCGTAGCTGCCGTCCACCGTGATGGACGGAATGCTGGACTCGTACTGGGCCAGCGTGTTCAGCCAGAACTGCAATTGCTCCACAGCGCTGCCCGTGGAGCCGGTGCGCAGGGTGGTGCCGCCCCATGTGCCGTCCGACAGGGTGCCGCTGGAGGTCTCGCCCTCGCTGGTCAGCTCGGCCAAGTCCTTGACCGACACGTAGATATAGCTGATCTTATACCACGTCTGCCGCCCCACCACGCCGTCGGCGGTGAGGTCGAACTGCTTCTGGAACGCCTTGACCGTGGCAGTCATGCGGGGGCCGAATCTGCCGTCCACGGTCAGCTTGCCGAGGAAGGGGTAATCCTTGGTGATGCGGTTGAGCTGGCGCTGCAAGGTGTACACCGCCGTGCCGGAGTCGCCCTGCCGCAGCGGCGAGCCGGGGTAGCTCTGGGGGATGGACTGGATGTTGTTGGTGCGGACGATCTCGATGTTGCTGCCGTAGTAGTATTTCAGGATCTGAAGCGGCGTGCGGCCCTGTTTGGCCAGCGTGACCGTGCCCCACTGCTTCAGCCCCGGACAGGTGACGGTCTTGCCGTCGCAGTATTCGGAGTAATAGGGATTCACGGTGCCGGTCTTGCGGAGATAGGTGTTGAAGATGTCGTCGGTCAGCCGCACCATGACGTCAAACACCGTCCGCCCGTGGACATAATATTGATCGTAGCTGGTGGAATTGGTGATGTTGAAGTTGTAGCCCTTGCTGGGGTACCACTCGGTGTAGATGCGGTTCAGCGCCAGCGAGATCTGGCAGTGGATGTTGGCCCGGAGTGCCGCTTCGGGCCACGTGGGGTAAACTTCGCTGGACGCCACATTGGCGATATACTTGCGGAACGAGACGGTCACGTTCCGAGCCGAAGCCGCCGGTTTGCCCAGATGGACGGTGATGTTCTTCGGGATGATGACCCGGTCGAGCACGCGGGGAACGCATCCCGCAGTGGGGGCGGTGCCGCTGCCGCCATCCCCCGCAAAGAGGGCATGGGGCGGGATGACGATGGGCGGGTTAGGCACATCGCGGTCCTCCTCGGTTTCGGGGATCATCTCCGGCTGGGCCAGCGTCACCTGCCCCGCAAAGATCTGGATGCCCTGAATGCGGACGGGCCGGAAGCCCGTTTTGGCCGCGGTCAGGCTGCACACCGCATAGGGGCAGCGGGTGGTGTTCTCCGCCTCCAGCGAGAGGGCACAGTCCGGTGCGGTGATGACCACATCGGCGGCATTGCCCTCGGCGTCGGTCGTCCGGACGGCGGTGAAACCGTCCCCCGTGATGTTCACCGTCACCCCCTCCACCGGGGACGACTGCCGGGCCGCAAATGCCTGAATGCGCAAAATTCCGGTTGCCATAACAAAAACTCCTTTGCCGAAATGTTCACTTGGTTCACCCATAGCGTATTCGGAACGGAGTGGGAAGGTGCAAAGGAAAAGCTCCCGCGTTCCGAACGTGGTAAAATGTTCGGAACGCGGGAGCTTTTATAGGAGAGAATTTGATTCAGATCAAGCTTACCGCTTATACTTGGCCGCGGTCTGCAGACGCTGCATGGCGCGGTCAAGGGCGATCTTGCTCTGGTAGTATTCGTGCATACTCTGCTTATGCTGCAAGCGCTCTTCCGCGCGGATGCGGGCGGCCTCGGCACGGTTGCGGTCGATGTCCTCCGGGCGCTCGGCGCTGTCCACCAGCAGCAGAACGAAGGTGGGGGTAACTTCGGCGATGCCGTCGCCCACCAGCACCTCGCGGGTCTCGCCGTTCACGGTGAACTTCGCAATTCCCATGTGCAGAGCCACCAATACCGGGTTGTGCCCGGCCTGAACGCCGTACACCCCGTCGCCGGTGGGGAGGATCAGGCTCTCGCAGTCGCCCTGATAGAATTCACCGCTGGAGGCAGTGATGTTCAACATGAACTTTTCCATCAGACGGCACCGCCCTTTTCCTCCGCGAGCTTGTCGGCGGCCTTCTTGCGGGCATCGTCAAGGGTGCCCACATTGAAGAAGGCCCACTCCGGCAGATCATCGCACTGGCCGTCCACGATGGCGGCAAAGCCCTTGACGGTCTCGGCCAGCGGGACGTACTTGCCCTGCAGACCGGTGAAGTTCTCGGCCACCGAGAAGGGCTGGGAGAGGAACTTCTGCAGCTTACGGGCGCGGGTGACGGTGAGCTTGTCTTCCTCGCTCAGCTCATCCATGCCGAGGATGGCGATGATGTCCTGCAGCTCCTGATAGCGCTGCAGCGTCGCCTGAACCTTGCGGGCAACACGGTAGTGCTCCTCGCCCACGATGTCGGCTTCGAGGATGCGGCTGGTGGAGGCCAGCGGATCCACAGCGGGGTAAATGCCCTGCTCAACGATCTTACGGCTCAGGACCGTGGTGGCATCCAAGTGTGCGAAGGTGGTGGCGGGGGCCGGGTCGGTCAGGTCGTCGGCGGGGACGTAGACAGCCTGAACCGAGGTGATGGAACCATCGCGGGTAGAGGTGATGCGCTCCTGCAGAGCACCCAGCTCGTTGGCCAGCGTGGGCTGGTAGCCGACGGCGGAGGGCATACGGCCCATCAGGGCGGAGACTTCGGAACCGGCCTGCACGAAACGGAAGATGTTATCGATGAACAGCAGGACGTCCTTGTGGGTCTCCTCGCGGAAGTACTCGGCCATGGTCAGGCCGGTCTCCGCGACGCGCATACGGGCTCCGGGGGGCTCGTTCATCTGGCCAAAGACCAGCGCAGTCTTGTTCAGAACACCGGAAGCGTTCATCTCACCCCAAAGGTCGCAGCCCTCGCGGGAGCGCTCGCCCACGCCGGTGAAGATGGAGTAGCCGCCGTGCTCGGTGGCGACGTTGTGGATCAGCTCTTGGATCAGGACGGTCTTGCCGACACCGGCGCCGCCGAACAGGCCGATCTTACCGCCTTTTGCGTAAGGAGCCAGCAGGTCGATGACCTTAATGCCGGTCTCCAGAATTTCGGTTGCAGGTTTCTGCTCTGCAAAGCTGGGAGCCTTGCGGTGGATGGACCAGTGGGGCAGGTCGTCCACCGGGCCCTTGCCGTCGATGGGGCGGCCCAGCGGGTCGAACATGCGGCCCAGCGTGCCTTCGCCCACCGGGGCGTTCAGGCCATGGCCGGTGGCGGTGACCACCATGCCCTTGCCAAGACCCTCGCTGGCAGAAAGCATGATGCAGCGCACCGTCGTCTCGTTGACGTGCTGCGCCACTTCCATCGTACGCTCGGTGCCCTCGGCGGTCACCGTCAGCGCTTCCTGCAGGGCAGGCAGCTTGCCCTCGGTGAACTTGACGTCCACCACGGGGCCCGCTACGCGAATAATAGTTCCCTGTATCATACGATTGCCTTTCACTAAATGTATCAACCTCTCAGTCTCGCCTTCGGCTCGCCAGTCGTCCCCTTCTGGCGTTTACACGCCACCTCCCCGGCCGGGGGAGTCTTTCCTAGTAGGGGAGCCTCTGGCGTATCCAGAAAGCTTCATCCGACTGCCAAGGCCTCCCCTATCAGGGGAGGTGGCAGCGCGTCAGCGCTGACGGAGAGGTTTATTCGTTGTTTTGTACTGCCGCCGCACCGCCGATGATCTCGGTGATCTCCTGCGTGATGGAGCCCTGACGGGTGCGGTTGTATTCGAGCTGAAGCTCGTGGATCATGTCATTCGCGCTCTTGGTGGCCGAATCCATGGCGGTCATGCGGGCGCTCTGCTCGGCGCAGAAGCTCTCGGTCATGGCGCCGAAGATCATACCGTGCATATAGATGGGCGCTGTCTGCTCGAACACGGTCTTCGCATCCGGGAACATCTCCACCTCGCCCCGCGGGTCACCCAGACCTTTGGGAGAGGGCTTCAGGTGCTCGCGGTCCAGCGGAAGCAGCCGCTCCATGACGGGTTCACTGGTCAGGGCATTCTGGATCTTGGTGTAGACGATGTACACCTCATCCAGCTTGCCGGACTTGAAATCGTCGATGGCGTCCACGGTGATATCGCGGGCACGCTGCAGCGTCGGAGCCGTGGCGCCGTACTGGAACTCTTCCACCAGACGCGGGTCCTTATGGAGCAGGGCACGGTAGCCGACCTGACCGATGACATAGAACCGGTCGTTCTGGTCTGCATGTTCCTTGAGGAACTTGAGCAGGTTCTGGTTGTAAGCACCGGCCATGCCCTTATCGGCGGTCAGCACAAGGTAGGCCCGCTTGGGGTTCTCCACATTCCGCTCATGGAAGTAAGGGTGGACCGGCTCATCCGGCAGATGAGGCACGACGCGGGAAATGGTATCCCGCATCCGGGTGAAATACGGCAGAACGTTTTGGTAGTTCTGGCGTGCCTTGCGGAGCTTGGAGGAGGAGATCAGGTACATGGCATTCGTGATCTTCATGGTATCCTGAATGCTCTCGATCCGCTCCTTGAGCAGCTTACTGGACGGCATGGCTCTCCCCTCCCGCATAGGCCTTCCACGCGGTCAGGATGGCATCCACCTGTTCCGGCGTGATCTTGCCGGTGGAAGTGATGGCGTCCATCGTGCCGGAGACATCGGCCTTGAAGGACCGCACGAAGGCGGCCGTCTTGGCGCGCTGCTCCGTCAGCGGGACAAGATCCAGCATCCCGTGGGAAGCCAGCGTCAGGATCACGACCTGCTCGGCATCGGACTTGGGCTGATAGAGCGGCTGCTTGAGCATCTCGGTCAGGGCCTTGCCGTGCTCCAGCTGGCGGCGGGTCTCGGCGTCCAGATCGGAACTGAACTGGGCGAAGGACTCCATATCCTTATACTGGGCCAGCTCAATGCGCAGGTTGGCATTGGCCTTCTTCATGGCCTTGGTCTGGGCTGCGCCGCCGACACGGGACACCGACAGGCCGACGTTGACGGCCGGGCGGTTGCCCGCATTGAACAGGGCGCTCTCAAGGAAGATCTGACCATCGGTGATGGAGATGACGTTGGTGGGGATGTAAGCGGAGACATCGCCCGCCTGCGTCTCGACGATGGGCAGGGCGGTGATGGAACCGCCGCCGAGGTCGTCGCGCATCCGGCAGGAGCGCTCCAGCAGACGGGAGTGCAGATAGAAGACGTCGCCGGGGTAAGCCTCACGGCCCGGAGAGCGGCGGAGCAGCAGCGAGATGGCACGGTAGGCCACTGCGTGCTTGGACAGGTCGTCGTAGACGATCAGGACGCTCTTACCCTTGTCCATGAAGTACTCGGCCAGTGCCGTGCCCGCATAGGGGGCAATGTACTGCAGGGGGGCGGAGTCGGATGCCGTGGCCGCCACGATGGTGGTGTAGCTCATGGCACCGTGCTTTTTCAGATCCTCAGCCACACGGGCGATGGAGGAAGCCTTCTGGCCGATGGCGACGTAGATGCAGTAAACGCCGGTGTCCTTCTGGTTCAGGATGGCGTCGGTGGCGATGGAGGTCTTGCCGGTCTGGCGGTCGCCGATGATCAGCTCACGCTGGCCGCGGCCGATGGGGAACATGGAGTCGATGGCGAGGATGCCGGTGTGAAGAGGGGTGTCCACGCTCTGACGCTCCAAGATGCCGGGGGCCTGTTTCTCGATGGGGTTGTAGCCCTCCGCTTCCACCGGGCCCTTGCCGTCGATGGGCTCGCCCAGCGGGTCGATGACGCGGCCGAGGAAGCCCTCACCCACGGGGATGCCCGCACGCTTGCCGCTGCGGGTCACGAGGGTGCCGACGCCGACGGACTCGGCACCGTCGAACAGCATGATGCCGAGACGGCCCGGCTCCACGCTTTCGACCATGCCCTTGGCACCGTTCTCGAAGGTCACGATCTCGCCGTACACGGCGCGGTCCATCCCTTCGACCTGCACGATGCCGTCCGCCGAGGAGATGACCACGCCGCCCTCAGCCGAGGTCTCGGCGGGCTTGTAGTCCTCGATGCGGGTCTTCAGGGTAGCCAGATCGGGCTTGCCCGCCATCATGGTGTCCAGCATGTGACGGCCGGAGTTATCGAACATCCGGTCGCCGACCTGCAGGACATAGCCGGAGAGGAGGCTCTCGTCCACAGAGACATTCAGGATGACCTCGGTGGCATCGTAGAGCTTCTTCACTTCATTCTTGATGCGGGTGATGTCCTCTTCCCGCAGCTTGCGGGCTGCACGCAGGTCGGCCTTGACGATGCGGTTGGAGTTGAAAAATTCCTTGCTGAATTCAGTTGCCATTGCCAGCACCTGCTTTCTCCAACAGATCGTCCAGCAGACGGGCATCGTCCTGCGCAGTCAGGTTCCGCTCCAGCAGCTTCTCGCACATGGCGCGGGCAAGGGCCGTGGTCTGGGCGTCGGCCTCGCGCAGCTTGTGCTGGCGCTCGGCTTCGGCCGCAGCCTTGCCCTCGGCCACGATGGCGTCGGCCTGTTTCTGGGCATCAGCCATCAGCTGCTGCTTTTCCTTCTCGGCCTGCTGCTCGTAGGCTTCGCGGCGGGCAGCGGCTTCGGCGTCCACATTGCGCAGCTTATCCTCTGCGCTGGTCAGGGCTGCGGCGGCATCCTGCTTGGAAGTTTCCGCCGCGGCAATGGCGTCGTCGATCTGCTTCTGGCGCTGTGCAATGACGTTCATGACAGGCTTGTACAGGAACTTCCGCAGCAGCAAGAACAGGATCAGAACGTTGACGACCGTCCACAAAAGATTCAGATTCAGTGTCAGCATTCCGTCATGCCTCCGTTATCAACCCAAGAACAGGATGATCAGCAGGGCAACGACGAAGCCGAAAATTGCAGTACCTTCTGCCAGAGCAGCGCCCAGCAGGAGGTTGGTCTGGATCTTACCGGAAGCTTCCGGCTGGCGGCTGATGGCCTCCGTTGCCTTACCGGTGGCAATGCCGATGCCGATGCCGCCGCCAATACCAGTCAGCGCTGCGATACCAGCGCCCAGAGCTACGAGTCCGTTCATAATAAAATCTCCTTTGTAATGTAATCACTTCTCAGCCCGCGCTGCGTCTGAGATCACTCTTCGTCCCCAATGCTCTCCTTCATGAACAGGGAGGTCAGGAACACAAACACATAGGTCTGGATCAGACCATCGAACAGGTCAAAATACAAACTGAAGACAGCGGGGACGAACACCGGCACCACGAGCTTGATCAGCTCCATGATGACGAACGCGCCCAGCACGTTGCCGAACAGTCGCATGCAAAGGCTCGTAGGCCGGATCGCGATCTCCAAGATGTTCATGGGGGTCATGATCGGGGTAGGAGCCGTCAGACTCTTCAAAAAGCCGAGCCCGCCGCGCGCATGGATGCCGGCATACTCGATGAGCACGATGCTCATGAGCGCCAGAGCCGCCGTGACGTTCAGATCCTTCGTGGGGGGCTTGATGCCGAACACACCGATGAGGTTGCTGCACCCGATGTACAGCGCCACGCTCACCAGATACGGCACATACCGTTTGCCGTTTTCGCCCAGCAGCCCGACGAAGAAATCGTTGATGGTGGTCACGACCGTCTCAAGGACAGCCTGACGCTTGGTGATGTGTTCGACCCGCAGATTCCGCGTCAGCAGGATCGAACCGAGGACCAGAAACGCCATGATGCCCCAGCTGACGACCACCGACTCCGGGATGGAAAGCCCGAAGACCGAGACCATTTCAACGTTCAGCTCTTCTTTTAAAGCAGCAGTCAACGCATTCATTCTTTTTGCACTCTCTCCTTTCTCATTTTGTGGTATGTATCATAGCACGATTGTGCCGAAATTTGTAGCCGCCCGCCCCAGATTCTACCTTTTGTTATATTCCATTTCACGGAGCACGGAGAAGTGTTGTGCACTTTGCGCAAATACTTGAATGTTTCTTATGCCTTTTGCACAATTCCTTAACCGAATCTTAGTTTTTGCTTCGTCTTGTACGGGTAAAATGAGGCAAAATCGGCACATTATTCACTGTTTGTATAGCCGGTATATCAAATTTATATGGGAAGCGGGGCTGAGATGTAATGGCTGTACCGGGTTCACTTCTTCTCACCGCGGCGGAACAGCAGGCGGAAAGTCGAGTTTCATGTATCCCAGCTTTTTGGACTTTTGGTGCAAAAACAAGGGGCAATTGTTGTACAGTCTGCGAATAGACAAGCGGCCCCGTTTTGAGTATAATAAAGCCAGAAACCAGAGAAGTACAGCAGAAGCTCAAATGAGAGCTAACCCCGCTGACTTGAAGCAGAAAGGAGCGAGACCGATGGTCGATATGGAACCCGCACAGTTCGGACAGACTGTCGGGGTTCGCTGAGAAGCAAAATAGAGGCTCTCCACAAACGGGATGTATCCCCCGTATAAAAAACACAAAAATAAGAGCCAGTCTTGAGCATCCATCACGCGAAAACAGAACAGTCTGTCGAGTATAAGACCCCATGGCGATTCAAATAGATCCGCTTGAGGTGATCCCCATGAAGAAAGCTTTTGCGCGGACGAAGATATTTGAATGACCAAAAAGGAGTAACTCCAATGTACTAAGCAGTGGAACCCCCAGCAAATCTAACTCGAAAGAATGTGGTAATATGAAATTCATCTTCATGATCTCTGTACCGCAGTCCAACAGTTAAGAGAAGGGTCAGTCCAATGCACACGAGTAGCTAGTCCCCCTTGAAATAGATTCCAGTTTTCTGATAGTTTCTAAGGAGAGTCACCCTATGAAACGTACAATCCGAAAATGAGGAGATCCAAGGAGAAGAGGCTTATGACTCCGAAGAAGTAAGTGTCCAGCCGGACGAGGGCTTGCAACCGCCTCGATCCGGCTGGTTTTTTTGTTGCTCCGCACATTTTCCGGGCAGAATGTTCCGTTCCGGGTTGAATCCCGTCCTTGCTTTTTCACCCCCCTATGTTATACTTGTGGAAAAAGATGGAGGTGTATCGTATGGATTCGTTCTTCTCGTCTTCCACCCTGTTCAACATTGTGCTGGCCGTGATCTGGTTCATCTCCGGCATCCGGGATTTTCAGGGCAAGGACCCGCTCATCAAACTCCCCTTCAACCAGTACGTCCGCGACCCTGAGTACCGCGCGTTCTGGCAGAAAAAGAACGGCGTATTCTACATGCTCAATGCTCTCGCCTTTCTGATCCTGGCCTTTACGCCTGTCACATCGCTGGTCTACCGCATCCTCTTCGGGGTTGCCATCGGGGGCGACCTTCTTTATCTCGTTGCGTATGAGAGTTGGAACCATAGCGCCGATTGAATCGTTCTGGCCTGGTTCCATTCCAAAATTTTTCTTGCTCCTTCTGCCGTTCTCTGCTACAATGGAGAAAAACGCAGGAGGATTTTTCTTATGGTCAAGCATGTGATTCTGTGGCAGCTCAAGGATGAGCTTTCCGACACCGAAAAAGCCGCCGTCAAGGTAGGCATCAAAGAGGGCTTGGAGGGTCTGGCCGGGCAGATCCCCGGTCTGGTGGAGATCCACGTCAACATCAACGCTCTCCCCTCTTCCAACGCCGACCTGATGCTGGACACCACCTTCGAATCTGCCGAGGCGCTCAAGGGCTATTCCACCCACCCGGCCCATGTTGCCGTGGCCAACAGCAAGGTGCGCCCCTACTATAAAAACCGCGTCTGCCTCGATTACGAGATTTAACGTTGACAAAGCCGCCTTTTTCGCGTATTATAATAAGAAGAAGGAGTTTTTATGCCCCTTTTGTCATAACACTTGCAAGAGCGCGGCGAAACAAGGTGTTACTACGGAAGTCTAAGCTCCCGTCCCTGCCCGGAAACTCCGGCAGGACGGGAGCTTTTTTGTGACACAGCCACGATAGAAAGGAAGAGCATATTCCCATGAGCGAGCATAAAACATTTTACATCACCACCCCCATCTACTACCCCAGCGACAAGCTGCACATCGGCCACAGCTACACCACCGTGGCCTGCGATTCGCTGGCCCGCTTCAAGCGGATGCAGGGCTATGACGTCATGTTCCTGACCGGCACCGACGAGC
>OCHO01000170.1_pt1 | contig 70538 bp, 62 predicted proteins | sample 1538441 | NCBI WGS metagenome assembly OCHO01 (sample SAMN04571691, study PRJEB22368) | human gut metagenome | biome: human gut; material: stool | host: Homo sapiens | place: Luxembourg | collected 2012-06-29
CGTTCAGCTTGTCGCCCACCAGATCGTAGACGTGGCGGCCGTCGGCCAGCTTCTCGTACTCAAAGTCCTTGGCACCGCCGTTGGAGGTGCGGCAGAGGACGAACATGCCCTTGCCCTGCTTCTCGGCGTAGGGCAGGTAGGGGCTGATGGAGTCGAGGCCCATGTAGGGAGCCAGCGTGACGAAATCGGCCTCAAAGTCGCCGGTGAAGTGACCCATAGCGTACATCTCGGCAGTCTTGGCGATGTCGCCGCGCTTGATGTCGGCGATGACGGGCACGCCCGCCTCGCGGACAGCCTTCAGGGTGTCGGCGTAAGCCTTCAGGCCCTCCAGACCCAGCGACTCATAGTAAGCGATCTGGACCTTGTAGCAGCCCGCAACGGCCTTGGTGGCGTCGATGAGCTTCTTGTTGAAGCGGACGATGTTCTCACCCTTGGACAGGGTGCTGTCCACAAAATCCGCAGGCAGGTAGCCGAAATCGGTATCCAGACCCACGCAGACCGGGCCGCGGGCCTCGACTGCTTCGTACAGTTTATCCATGTTCGTCATTTTTGGTTCCTCCGTTGCTTTCTGATTTCTTTCGGTTTTCTCTATCGAATACTCCCCCAGCCGCCTTGGGCGGCAGCCCCCTCGGTGAGGGGGCCTTTTGCCTCCCTCCGAGAAGGAGGTGGCATCGCGCAAGCGATGCCGGAGGGAGTCAGTCTGCTTGGTACGTCAGCTCGCCGCCCTTGATGGTCGCGCACACCTTGCCGTACAACTGCACACCGTCGTAGGGGCAGTTGTGGGATTTGGAGTGGAGCTTCTCCTTCTCCACGGTGTAGGGGGTGTCCAGATCGACCAGCACGAAGTCGGCGTCGCAGCCCGGCTCCAGTCGGCCCTTGGCCAGACCCAAGATCTCCGCCGGGCGGGTGCTCATCAGGTGGACCAGCAGCTCCAGCGGCAGACCCTCCTCCTTGCAGAGCTTGGTGTAGCAGACGCCGAAGGCCGTTTCGCTGCCCACCATGCCGGCCATGCCCTTGAGCTTGTCCTCCTCAGAGTGGGGGGCGTGGTCGGTGGCGATGGCGTCCACCACGCCGGTGCGGATGCCGTCGATGAGGGCGCTCACATCGTCCGCCGTGCGGATGGGCGGGTTGACGCGGTAATCGCAGGTGTCGTTCGTGAACCACAGGTGGTGGGGCGTCACCTCGCAGGTGACGGGGGCCCCCCGCAGCTTTGCCATCTGGATGGCGTCCAGCGCGCCGCGGGTGGACACATGGCACATGTGGAGCTTGGTCTGGTAGTACTCGCTCAGCCAGCAGTTGCGGACCGTTTCGATGTCCTCGGCCAGCCGGTAGTCCCACGGGCTGATCTCCATATCCTCGGCGTGGCTCATCACGGTGATGTCCCGCTGGGTGCAGATGGCGAAGGCCCGCGCCATGGTGGCGTTGTCCTGCACGCCGTGGCCGTCCTCGGTGATGAACTTGACCGTGGCGGGCAGGGTCTTAAGGTGATCCAGCGTCTTGCCGTCGAAGTTCTCGGTGATGGAAACCGTCTGGTTCACGTCGCACAGGCCCACCTCCGCCGCCTTCTGCTCCACCATGGCCGCCTGTGCCGCCGAGGAGCAGACGGGCTTGGTATTGGGCATCAGGTTGACGAAGGTGTAGCCGCCCGCCGCTGCGGCGCGGCTGCCCGTCTCGATGTCTTCCTTATATTCGAACCCCGGCGTGCGCCAGTGGCAGTGCAGATCGACGAAGGCGGGCAGAATGGTCAGCCCCCCGGCGTCGAGCACAACTTCGTTTTCCCCGGCCAGAGCCTCCAAGCCCTGACCGATGGCCGCGATCTTTCCGTCCCGGACATAGACCTCAACAGCCCGGCCCTCTGCGTTGACAGCGTTTACAAGCAGCATGGTAAAACCCTCCCTGTGTTTGGTGTGCGCTCCAATGGGCAAAAAAAAGAACTTTTCCTCAAAGGGAAAAGTTCAGACCACGAAAAAAGGAAACACCGAACCCACCGCAAAAACGGCTGCAAACTGCTTTTTCAGATTTGCGTACATTTTGGGCAGCATTCCGGCGTCTCCTTTTTTTCGTGTGTTTTGTTTTCGTTATATTTTATCATAGAAACGCGAAATGTGTCAATGCTTCCGGGCTTTTTTCTTTGTAAAAAGGTTTCGCTCTGAACTCGGCAAATTTTAGCTACTCTACCGAAAAATCAAAATCCCTCTGGGCCGGCGGAATTTTGGAGCGCAATTCCTAGCAAAATGCTGTACATTAAAGTTTGGATGTGTTATCATAATACCCAGAAGAGAGTACCGCCGCAAGAGGGGCGGGGTTTTGGTAAAAGGGAGGGTTCCCCATATGGGTTTATTGGAGGATGCACGGAACATCCAGCGCAAGGACCCCGCCGCACGCAGCGTGCTGGAGGTCGTTCTGCTGTACCCCGGCTTTCACATCTTGGTCTACCACCGCATCGCGCACTGGCTGTATGAGCATAAGCACTTTTTCTTGGCCCGCTGGGTCAGCCAGCACGGCCGGCATAAGACCGGCATCGAGATCCACCCCGGCGCAAAGATCGGCAAGTGCCTGTTCATCGATCACGGCATGGGCATCGTCTTCGGCGAGACCACCGAGATCGGCGACAACTGCACCATCTACCACGGCGTCACGCTGGGCGGCACCGGCAAGGACACCGGCAAGCGCCACCCCACCTTGGGCAACAACGTCCTGATCGGTGCGGGCACCAAGGTACTGGGCCCGGTCTACATCGGCGACAACGCCCGCATCGGCGCGGGCAGCGTGGTGCTGAAGAACCTGCCCGCCAACTGCACCGCCGTCGGCGTGCCCGCCGAGGTCGTGCGGATCAACAACAAAGCGGTCAACCCCGCCGACGACCTCGACCAGCAGGACCTACCCGATGTGGTCGCCCAGCGCATCACCGACCTCGACCGCCGCATCAGCGCCCTCGAACGTTCCGAGCAGGGCGATGTGCCGCCCTCGATCCACGATATCCGGAAGCGAAACCAAAAATTATAAGTTGCAAAACAAAAGAGGCTGTTGCACAACTCCTTCCGTCATCGCTGACGCGATGCCACCTCCCTCCATGAGGGAGGCTTTCACAGCTCACCGTTACGCCAAGGCTCCCTCCGAGAGGGAGCTGGCACGGCGAAGCCGTGACGGAGGGAGTTCGTTGCAACAGCCTCTTCGATTTTTAGCAGGTTTTTCCTTCGCACAGGGCTTTGACTTTCTGTGCAGCGGCGCTCACGAGCTGGCTGACGGGCTGTTCGGGCACGCCGACCACATAGTTTTCGCAGTGGTTGATGGGCACGAGCACCCGCTTGGCACCGCTCTGGCAGACGGCGGCGGCCATCGCCGGGGTGATCTCGCCCAGCAGGGCGTCCGCGATGACGATGCCGATAGGCCCCACGATGACGTCCGCATGGCGGCAGTTGACCACCACGGCGTTCTCGCCGGTGGCCGCGCGGGCCGCGCCCGCCTTGAGCATCGCGTTGGCAGCCAAGCTGTTGGTGCCGACGGCGGTCAACTCCGCCTCCGGGCAGACCGCCGCGATGGCCGCCACCAGCTGGCGGCCCAGTCCCCCGCCCTGCCCGTCAATGACCAGAACGTTTGCCGCCATCAGAAGTCGATCTCCTCAAGGCGCAGCAGCGCGAGGATGTAGATCTTCATGGCCTCCAAGAGCTTGTCGATGGGGGCAGACTCGTTGGCACCGTGCATCGGGCCGCCGAAGGAGGGCAGCTGGACGTCGTTGTGCTCCGGGCCGAAGCTGACGGCATAGGGGAAGTGGCGGGCGTAGGTGCCGCCGCCCATGGTGAACGGGGTGGCGTTCTCGCCGGTGACCTCGTTGTAGGTGTCGATGCAGGCCTTGATGGCGGGGGTGTCGGCCTCAATGTAGAAGGGCTTGGCGCTCTCGACATTCTCCAGCGATGCACCGGAGCCGATGGCGGCGCGGATCTGCTCGGCCATCTTGTCGCCGGTGGTGCAGGTGGGGTAACGGCTGTCCATGGTCTGCACCATCTTGCCGTCCTGCATATAGATGCGGCCGCCTATGACGGTCAGCGGGCCGAAGGGGCCGTCGGCACAGGCGATGCCGATGCCCTCACCGGCGGTGGAGGCGTGCAGCTTTTTCAGCGCTTCCAGATAGGCGCGCTCGGCGTCGTTGCACAGGCCGTTGTCCAGCAGGTAGTTCACCACCAGACCGATGGCGTTGACGGTGCCCTGCGGAGATGCTGCATGGCCGGACTTGCCCCAGCCGCGGATGCGCACGCCGGTGCCCTCCGGCTCCAGCGTGATGTTGGGGGCATTCTTCAGCTTGGTGATGTCGGTCTCGACCAGTGCGCTGGCGCGGTCGGGCACGGCATTGTTGGCCACGCCGCCCACGAACTCCTTGATGACGCCGTTGCAGACCGGGCTGACCAGCTCGGCACCGAAGTGGCCCTTCTCACCGTTGCAGACCGGGAACTCGGCGTCCGGGGTAAAGCAGAAGGCCGGGGCCGGGTAATTCTTCAGGTAGTACTCCACATCCCGCATGGAGGTCTCCTCGTTGTCGCCCACGAGGGCGCGGATGGGATAGCGCAGCGGATAGCCCTGCTCCTTGAGGAATTTCAGCGCATAGAGGATGGTGATCATCGGGCCCTTATCGTCGGCCACCCCGCGGCCGATGAGCCAGCCGTCCCGGACCTCCATCTTGAACGGGTCGCCCGTCCAGCCGTTGCCTTCGGGCACCACGTCCACATGGCAGATCGTTGCCAGATACTTCTCGGCATCCGCGCCGGGCAGCTCCGCATAGCCGATGTGATTTTCGCAGTTGCGGGTGGCAAAGCCCATCTCTGCCGCCAGCTCCAGCGTCTTGTCCAGCGCAGCGCGTGCGCCCAGACCATAGGGGGCACCCTCGGCAGGGGCACTCTCGACACTGTTGATGGAAACGAGCGTCTCAATATCCTTGAGCCACCGGTCCTTGTTCGCCGCAATGAATGCGTCGATCTTCTGGTTCAAAGCCTGATCCATGGTTGGTTCGTCCTTTCTTTGTCGTAACAGACACCTCGCTGTCTATTCTAACACACTTCACTTTATATTGCCAGTGGTAACGAGTAGTTCCCCCGGCCGCACGAGGGGAGTTTCTCCAGCAAGTGTCCGACGGGTGGGACCCTGTTGCCGAAGGCAATAGGGCGGGGTATGGAATCCCCGACTCACTTGCGGGAGAAAGCTCCCGGAGATGCGGCCACCCTCAGCCTACTGCAAACAAGCTGCTTGCCGCGCCCAGAACCCCCATGCTGGCCAGCCCCATGATGATGCCGGCCAGCAGCACACCGCCCATGCAGGCAATGAGGACGTCCTTGAACTTCATGTCGAGAATGGACGCCGCCAGTGTGCCGGTCCATGCGCCGGTGCCGGGCAGCGGGATGCCCACAAAGAGCAGCAGAGCCGCGGTCAGGCCCTTGCCCGCCTTCTCCTCCAACTTACGGCCGCCCTTTTCGCCCTTGACGATGAAGAACTTGCAGACCGGCCCGATGACCGGCTTGTGGTAGCCCCAGATGAGGAACCGCCGGGCAAACAAGTAGATGAAGGGCACCGGCAGCATATTGCCCAGCACGCAGATGATATAGGTGGGCAGCACCGGCAGCCCCAGACTCAGACCGATGGGGATGGCACCGCGCAGCTCCACCACGGGCACCATGGAGACGAAAAAGACGATCAGATAGTTTTTCAGCATGAAAAGCTCCTTTATAAACAGGTGTTACAGGTCGATGACCAGCTCGACCGGGCAGTGGTCCGAGCCGAAGATCTCGTTGTGGATCTCCGCCGCTTGGATTCTGTCGGCGATGCGGCGGGAGACGAGGAAGTAGTCGATGCGCCAGCCCGCATTCTTCTCACGGGCATGGAAGCGGTAGCTCCACCAGCTGTACTTCACCTCGTCCGGGTGGATGACGCGGAAGCTGTCGGCAAAGCCCGCCGCCAGAAGTTCGGTCATCTTGGCCCGCTCCTCGTCGGTGAAGCCCGCGCTCTTCCGGTTGGTCTTGGCGTTTTTGATGTCCATTTCGGTGTGGGCCACGTTCAGGTCGCCGCAGAGGATGACCGGCTTTTTCGCGTCCAGCCCCAGCAGATAGGCCCGGAACGCGTCCTCCCACTCCATCCGGTAGTCCAGCCGCTTCAGCCCGTCCTGACTGTTCGGCGTGTAGCAGTTGACGAGATAAAATTCCGGGTATTCCAGCGTCAGGACCCGCCCCTCGTGGTCGTGCTCCTCGATGCCGATGCCCATCGTCACGGCCAGCGGCGGCTGTTTGCACCAGCACGCTGTGCCGGAGTAGCCCTTCTTCTCGGCGGAGTAGGTGTACTCGGTGTAGCCCTCCGGGGCGAAATCCGCCTGACCGGGCTGCATTTTCGTCTCCTGCACCGAGAAGATGTCGGCGTCCAGCGCCGCAAAGCTTACGGCAAAATCATGGGTCAGACAGGCCCGCAGACCGTTGACGTTCCAACTGATGAGTTTCATCTCGTCGCTCCTTTTTAATGTTATGCCTGATATTTCGTCTTCCATGCACCGCTGTGGAAGCGGGCAGTAAAGCAGATGACACGGCAGGTCCAGTCCACCACCATGGCGATCCAGACGCCCACAGCGCCCCAATCCATCCGCACACAGATCAGGTAGCTGAAACCCAGCCGCCAGACGGCCATGCTCAGGATCGAAACGACCATCGTGAATCTCACGTCGTTGGCTGCGCGCAGGGCATTGGGCAGCACGAAGGAGGCGGGCCACAAAAAGAGGCCGCAGCCGGAGTGGATCTGTACCAGCAGAACAGCCAGCTCCATGGTCGCGCCGGAAAGCGCATAGATGCCCACCAGCGGCTTCACCAGCAGGAAGATCGCGCCGTTGGAAAGGCCCATGGTAAGGTAGGCCCAGAGCAGCAGTTTGCGGGTGTAGTAGACGGCCTGTTCGTTGTCCCCCGCGCCGACACAGCGGCCCACCACCGTAATCATGGCCAGACTGATGGCCTTGCCGGGGATGACGCCCATGCCGTCGAGGTTGTTGGCCACGGCGTTGGCCGCGATCTGCACTGTGCCAAAGGTGGAGATCATGCTGACGACGAGGATGCGGCCCGCCTCAAACAGGCTGTTCTCGAAGGCGGACGGGATGCCGATGCCCAGAATGCGCCGGGTCAGGCCGCCGTCCAGCCGCAGGGTCTTGGGGACGTTCAGCAGACTGCCTTCTTCCTTTTTATAGCACTTGCGCAGGATCAGGGCCGCCGCCACCACGCGGGAAACGACGCTGGGCCATGCGACGCCATCGACGCCCATTTTCAGGCCGAAGATGCAGACGGCGTTGCCCACGATGTTGATGATATTCATCAGAAAGCTGATCTGCATGGAGATCTTGGAGTTGCCCATGCTGCGGAACAGCGCCGCGCCGCCGTTGTACAGCGCAAGGAACGGGTAGCTCAGGGCGATGATCTTCAGGTAGAGCACACCGGCTTCCAGCACGTCGGCATCAATGGAGCCGTAGAATAGGCGGATCATGGGCCGGGCCAGCACAAAGCAGACCACACCCACCAACACGCCGAACAAGCCGCTGAGCAGGAGGAGCTGGCCAGCGCTCTGGTCGGCGTGTTTCTGCTCCTTGGCCCCTAAGTACTGGCTGACCACCACCGCGCCGCCGGTGGCCAGCGCCGCAAACAGCACGATGATGAGATTGTTGACCATATCCACCAAGCTGACACCGGAGATGGCCGCTTCACCGCAGCGGGAGACCATCATCGTGTCTGCCATGCCCACCGTGACTTCCAGCAGCTGCTCCACCAGCAGCGGCCCGGTCAGAACGAGCAGGTCGCGCTCGGAAAACAGCGGTTTCCGTCCGCCGAACCGAGGCGCATTTTTCAGTTTCGTTGCTTCCATTCGTTTTTCCTCTTTTTGGATTTGGGCGCAAAAATCCCGCTTCCCACCCACTTTGCTGCCAAAAGGCTGCAAATGCACATTTTACCATGCTTGTATTCATCTTAGCACAGCCCGTCTGCCTTGTAAAGAATCCTTCCACAGATTTCAGTGATTCTTTTCATCGGCACGTCGTTTTGCCAGCAGTTTCCAGCGGAGCAGAGCTTGTTTTATCACTTTTGCCAAGTCGAAGCTTTCAATTTTGTGCGTTGTGACAAAATATCGAATTTTTGCTCGATTAGGAGAACTTTTTTCAAAAAAGCTCTTGCATTTTCTTCTGAAAAGTGCTATCTTGTATCCAACAAGAGCGACAGTAGGATACAAAGGCTGCGACGAGCTTTGCACCTCCCCGCCCTTGGGTTCATCCTTCTAATTATTATGCTATTTTCTTCATTTACCTTCTTATCATTTACCCTGTCCCGCAAGGGACGGAAAAAGCGCCTCCCCAACCTGCATGGGGAAGCGCTTTTTTCCGTTTTTAGGTTCTTATTCAAGGATAGACCTTACTCCATACAACCTCTCCGGCAATGCGAAGCATTGACGGAGAGGTTGTACGAAGGATCACTTCTGAATTTTCTCAAACGCCCTTCGTACCTCTCCCGAAAAATACAGCGTCCCCAGCGCACAGACGGGGCCGCTGCCGCCCAGCTCCACAGCGCGGGCCACACCCGCTTCGATGGACGGAGCCGGTTCGGCGATGCCGCCGCGCACACGGATGTGCTCCGCCAGCGTCTCGGCGGGCATGGCGCGGGGGGTGTGGGCCGCCACTGTCACGAACTGCTTTGCCAGCGGCAGCAGCAGGGCCAGCATCTCGTCCACATCCTTGTCCGCCATGATGCTGAGCAGGAAAACGAAGTTCTGGCCGGGGAAGCGGTCCTTCAGGCTCTGCACCGTGGCCCGCATCCCGTGGGCATTGTGGCTGCCATCCAGCAAAAAGGCGGGCGAATGCCGCAGCAGCTCGAACCGGCCCGGCCAGCTCACCGTCTCCAGCCCCTTGCGGATGGCTTCTTCCGGGATGTTCCATCCCCGCTCCCGCAGCACCCGCAGCGCCGTGATGGCGACGGCGGCATTCTTAGGCTGGTAGCTGCCGATGAGCGGCAGCCGCACCCCGTGGAGACCGTCAAAATCGAAGGTCACCTCGTCGAGGCCGCCGCCCTCCACGGTCAGCTTGGAGAAGTCCACGACCCGCAGCGGGGCGTGCTGCTCCGCTGCCACGCGGGCAATGACGGCGTCGGCTTCGGGCACGCCGCCGTAGCTCACCACCGGGCTGCCGGGCTTGATGATGCCCGCCTTGGCCGAGGCGATGTCGGCGATGGTGGGGCCCAGCTCCTTGACGTGATCCATTCCCAGCGCCGTGATGACCGCACACTCCGGCGGATCGATGACATTGGTGGAGTCCAGCGTGCCGCCGAGGCCCACTTCCAGCACCACGATGTCGCACTGCTTTTCGGCAAAGTAGAGCATTCCCAGCGCTGTGATGACCTCAAACTCAGTGGGGACGTCCGCCATCGCGTCGGCGGCGGGCCGGATCTTCTCCACCAGCCGCACCAGCTCTTCGTCGCCGATCTGTTCGCCGTCCACTTGGATGCGCTCGTTGAACCGGTTGATGAAAGGCGAGGTGTACAGCCCCACGCAATAGCCCGCCGCCCGCAGACAGGACGCCAGCATGGCCGCGGTGCTGCCCTTGCCGTTGGTGCCCGCCACATGGACGAACTTCAGCCGCTTGTGGGGGCTGCCCAGCGCGGCCAGCAGGGTGCGGGTGCGGCTCAGGCCGGGCTTGTGCCCCGCCCACTGCACCGCGTGGATGTATTGCATTGCTTCTTCGTAGTTCATAGCACTCGACCTTATCTAAAAGATTCTGTGTGTTCAGGTTTTTGCTTTGATCATCGCTGCCAGTGCCTTATTCTCCAGCAGGATGCGGACCAGCACGGTGTTGACCGCGCTCAGCACGATGGCGTTGGGGATGCGGGCCGCCAGCACCGGCCACTGGTATCCATAAAAAATGTGAAGCGCCAGCGAGTTGATGACCACCGAGCCCACCAGATGCCCGGCCAGTATGCTGATCTGAAGCCGCAGCCCCAGCCGCAGACTGCTGAGCTTCTGGAACAGCAGACCTGACACCAGACCCACCGAACCGGCTCCCAGCGTGATGAGCGGGTTGATGGAATAGCCGGACAAGGTGCCGCCGATCAGATCAGCCACCGCTCCCACGGCGAAGCCGCCCGCCGGGCCGAACCAGACCGCCGCCAAGTGGGTGGGCAGCGCGCCCAGATTGAAGCGCAGAAAGCCGGTGGAAACGGTCAGCACGCGGGCAAAGATGATGCTCATAGCCGTCAGAAGGGCCAGCATCGTCAGGGTACGGACGGATAATTTGGAATGATTCATCGTTCATCCTCCATTCAGGATAAGCAGAGGCGGACGCAAAAACGTCCTCCCCTGTGACGAACCGCACAAAGGAGGGCGTGAATCCAACAAATTTCACTTCCAAACGAAGCCGCGCAGACGGCCTCGCCTGCACCCAAGTCCATGCAGCAGCGGGATGCAGACCACGCACCGCGGGTCTCCCTTCGTCCGCAGCACAACTCCCCGTTGATGCGGCACTTAACGCGCGTGGCCTTACTCTGTTGATAGTGTTATTATATGCCTTTCTTCGCTCTGTTTCAATCGCACCCTTGCAACAGATTTGCCAGTTTATCTTTTCTTTTTTTGTGAAACGTGATAAGATGGAACAAACATCACTCAGAAAGGACGTATCCGTCTATGAAATTCAGCGAGATGAACTACACCCGCCCCGACATTGACGCGCTGCTGGCCCGCTGCAAAGAGCTGGCCGCCAAGGCCGCCTCTGCCGCTTCCGGCGAAGAACTGGTCGAAGCCTACTACGAGCAGAGCCGCGCCTTTGCCGACTACAACACCGCCGCCAATCTGGCAAGCATCCACTACACCTGCGACACCCGCGACGCCTATTGGAAGGCCGAGCAGGACTTCTTCGACGCCAACGGCCCCGCCGTGCAGAATGCCAGCGTCGAGATCAGCCGGGCGTTTCTGGCCAACCCCCATGTGGACGCGCTGACCGAAGCCTTCGGCACCACCTGCGTAGCCGGGATGAAGAATGCCGTCCTCGGCATGGACGACCGCACTGTGGAGCTGCAGAAGGAGTACAATGCCCTCGTCAGCCAGTATCAGCAGGTGTATGGCGGCGCACTGGTGGAGCTGGACGGCAAACAGCTGACCATCCCCCAGCTGGGCCCCTACAAGGAAAATCTGGACCCCGCCGTCCGCCGTGCCGCCTACGAGGCCGAGGCTGGTTACTTCGACGCCCACCGCGCCGAGCTGGATGAGCTGTACACCAAGATTGTCAAGAACCTGAACGAACAGGCCCGCATCCTCGGCTACCACGACTACAGCGAGCTTTCCTATGTGCGGATGAACCGCATCGGCTACGGCCCGGAGGAGATCAAGCGCTTCCGGGATCAGGTCGCCAACGATGTGGTACCCCAGCTGCAGAAGGTCATTGAGCTGCGCCGCAAGCGCACCGGCATCGAGCACCCCACCTTCGCCGATCTGCCCGTCACCTTCAAGGACGGCAACCCCTCCCCCATCAAGGGCTACGACGCCCGGATGGCTGCGGCCCGCACCATGTACCATGAGCTGAGCCCGGAGACCGCCGAGTTCATCGACTTCATGCAGGACAACGAGCTGTTCGACGTGGAGAGCCGCCCCGGCAAGATGTCCGGCGGCTATATGACCAGTCTGCCCGCCTACAAGGCCCCCTTCATTTTCGCAAACTGGAACAACACCTCTGCCGACGTGGACGTGCTGACCCACGAATGCGGCCACGCCTTCGAGGGCTACGTCGCCGAGCGGAACCCGAAGGTTCCCGCCGACCTCGAATGCCCCGGCATGGAGAGCGCCGAGATTCACTCCATGGCCATGGAGTTCCTGACCGCGCCGTGGCACCACCTGCTCTTCGGCAAGGACACCGAGAAGTACGCCCTCGTCCACGCCGAGGACAGCTTCCTCTTCCTCGCTTACGGCTGCGCTGTGGACGAGTTCCAGCACCTGATGTACCAGAACCCCGACCTGACCCCCGACGAGCGGAACAAGGTCTGGCTGGATCTGGAGCACAAATACCGCCCGTGGATCGACTTCGACAACCTGCCCTTCTACGGCCGCGGCGCGGGCTGGCAGCGTCAGCTCCACATCTATGAGTGCCCGTTCTATTATATCGACTACTGCCTGTCCACCATGGCCGCGCTGCAGTTCTTCCTGCTCAGCCTGAAGGACCACAAGGACGCATGGCAGCGCTACCTCAAGCTGGTCCGCCGCGCGGGCACAGCCAGCTACTCCGAGCTGTGCGAGACGGCAGGCCTGAAAGTTCCCTTCACCGACGGCTCCATCAAAGCCATCGCCGAAGAGATGGAAGCTTGGATTGCCGCGCACCAAGCATAAACCTCTGGGGGAGCTGGCGCGAAGCGCCTGAGAGGGCAGGGACGCTGACAAAAACACTTCTGCTTGCGTTCTTTTCCTTGAGTTCTTTGCATTCTTTTGCTATTATAATAATAGTGAATCCCTGCGGACGCAAAAAAGGAGCGGTATTGCTATGGCAGAAAAAGAGAGCAAGGGCATCCAAAAGTTTTTTGAAGAGTTCAAAGCGTTCGCCATGCGCGGCAACGTGCTGGATATGGCCGTCGGCGTGGTCGTCGGCTCGGCGTTCACGGCCATCGTGAACTCGCTGGTCGGCGACATCATCTCTCCCCTCATCGGTCTGTTCTTCAACGCCGACTTCTCGGACGTTGTGATCCAGATCGGCGATGTCGGCATCGGCATCGGTTCCTTCCTCAACGCCATCATCAACTTCCTGATCGTGGCATTCGTGCTGTTTGTGGTGCTGAAGGCATTCAACGCCCTCTTCAACAAGAAGAAGGCCGAAGAGGAAGCTCCCGCAGAGCCGACCACCAAGGTCTGCCCCTACTGCCAGAGCGAGATTTCCATCAAGGCCGTCCGCTGCCCCCACTGCACCTCCAAGCTGGAAGGTTTCCCGGAGATCAACGATTGATCTTTACGTTTTAACGAAGCAAAGCGCCCGGCAGCTCCATCTGAGCCGCCGGGCGCTTTTTGGGGCGATGCGCAGACCGCGCCGCCCCTCCTCCCTGCCGTCTCAGCAAGGGAAAAGGGGGCGGGGTCCTTTATTTTTAGGGTATTCCGGCCTTACTGCACGCCGGTCAGCTCAGCGAGCTTATGATAGATTTCGGTGTTGTCGAACACGCCGCGGAACTTCTCGGCGCCGACGCCCTTGGCATAGATGTTGACCATTGCGCCGGTGTGGGCGTAGGTGGTGTGGTCCATGCCGGACTTATGGTTGATGGTGTGGCAGATGGCCATAGAGAAGGGGATGTAGGTGCCATAGAGTTCATAATCCTGTTGGCTCATCTTGCTCTGGGAAGACGCGCCGACCTCCAGCGTCCGCTCGTAGGCCTTGCGCAGGTTCTCCACCTCGTAGTCGGTCAACAGCAGCTTGCCCGCGCTGGCGGCATCGGAGTCAGTGGTCAGGGTCAGGCCGAAGTTGGCCTTGACGTCGGCCATGGCCGCCTCAAAGGGGGTCTTGTTGGCGATGTAATTTTCCACGTAGGTGGAATCAAATTTTGCATAGGACATCTTCTGATGGGTTAGGTTGGTCAGGAAGGTGTCGTAGTTGGTGGTCTTGTAGCCGATGGCCATGCCGCCCGTCTCGTGGTCGGCCGTGACGAGGATCAGGGTCTCGTTGGGATGGGCGTTGTAGAACGCCTCGGCGGCCTGAACGGCGTTGCTCATCTCCAGCACGTCGTGGATGGAGGCGGCGGCATCGTTGGCGTGGCAGGCCCAGTCGATCTTACCGGATTCGGTCATCAGGAAGAAACCCTTCTTGTTTTCCAGCAGCTCGATGCCCTTTTTCACGTAATCGGTCAACTGCCACTCGCCGTTGGCGGCGTCCATGGCGTAGTTCATCGCCTTGCCGTCGGCGAGGTTCTCGGCGATGATGAGGGTCTTGCCCGCCCCGGCCGTCAGCGCCGCCGCGCCCGCCTGTGTGGTGACAACGTTGTAGCCCGCCTGTGCGGCGACTTCGTGGTTGTTGGGGCCGGTGCCGTCGCCGTTCACCTTCTGGAACTCGCCGCCCGCAAAGTATTCGAAGCCGGAATTGGCCAGCTCTACGCCGATCTGGTAGTAGTTCTTGCGGGTGTTCTGGTGGGCGTAGAAGGCGGCAGGGGTGGCGTGGTCGATGTTGACGGTGGACACCACGCCGACCTTATAGTTTTTCTGCTTGTGCAGCTTCTCGGCGATGGTCTCGTAAGGCACATCGCGGGTCCACGGGCACATGTTGATGACGCCGCTCTCGGTCTTATTGCCGGTGGCGATGGCGGTCGCGGTGGACGCGGAGTCCGGGCAGAAGGATGTGCTGTCGTAGGTGGTCACGCTGCCGACTTCGGGGAAGGAGGTGAAGCTCAGCTCCCCCTCGGTGATGGCCCCGTTGTTCTCGGTGGTGCCCTTATAGAAGCGGGCAGACTGGATCTGGGCAGTGCCCATACCGTCGCCGATGAACAGGAAAATGTACTTCGGTTTCTTCAGAAAATCCAGCAGACCGTTCTCTTCTTCCGCAGCGCCGACGGCATCCGGCTGGGCTGCGCTGGCCGCCACCGGGGCAGCACTCAGCAGACCGGCAGCCGATGCCGCAGCACCGACCTTCAGGAAATTGCGGCGGGTGATCTTGTTCTCTTTCATACGGAAATCCTCTCTTTGGGTGCCCCTTGGGCCCTTCTTTCATGCTTCTCTCGGAACGGTTTTATTGTACCGAACTTCCCCGCCGCCCGAAACCATGGAGAGGAAAAGCTTGTGTAAAAGCTTCGCGCCGCCGACGCCGCAATTGTAAAGAGAGGATATCTCTTGTAAAATTGAAACCACCCAACCACTGATCCCCAGCAAACAGGAAGCCCCTCGGTACTCGCAATACCGGGGGGCTTCTTGCTTTGCTTTTGTGAGATCAATGGACTTTTTACCTTTGTGCCTTTGTTATACGCACCTGTGGGCAAAAAGTCAAGGAGTTCCTTTTGTCTCGCTCTTACTTATTATAGACATCCTCTTTCAGCAGCCCTTCGCTCTTGGCGACGCAGATGCTGGCGACGGCATCGCCGACGACATTCAGGGAGGTGACGAGCATCTCGATGGGGCGGTTGATGGCAAGGATCAGGGAATAGGCCAGCAACGCGCCGTCATTGACGAAGCCCATGCCGGACAGGATGGTGAAGAGGATGACCGCTCCTGCACCGGGAGCTGCCGGGGTGCCCACCGAAGCCAGCAGCGCCAGCAGCGCTACCACCACCAGTTGACCGGGCGTGACGGTATAACCGGCGCAGCCCGCAATGAACACCGTGGCGATGACCTGCATGATGGCGGTGCCGTCCATGTTGATGGTCATGCCCAGCGGCAGAACAAAGGAGGCAATGCTCTCATCCACGCCGAACTCTTCCTCGCTGACCTTGATGTTCAGGGGCAGGGTCGCAGCGCTGGAAGAGGTGGAGAAGCCGAAAACGGCCACGTTTGCGATCTTTTTGATGAACTTGATGGGGTTCAGCTTGGCGCCCAGTGCCACGACCAGCGGATAGGCCACCACAAGGAAGACCAGCAGCAGGATCACCGTGACCACCACATAGACCAGTGCGGGCTTGAGGTAATCGATGCCGTAGATGGCAAAGGTGCGGGTCAGCAGCACGAAGACGGCGAAGGGCGCGAAGTTGCTGACGATGAAGTTCAGGAAGACCACCACCACATCGTTGACCTCGCCCAGCAGACGGCGGAGGGTGGCGGTGCGGCTCTCACCGAGGGTATTCATGCTCAGCCCGGTGGCCACAGCAAGGAAAACTGCGCTCAGCACCGCGCCGTTGCTGCCAAAGGCCGTGATGATGTTGGAGGGGATGATGTTCAGCACCACATTCAGGGGGTTCGAGCCGGTGGAGCCGGTGGCCTCGGTCAGGCCCTCAATGTGGGTATTGAACAGCCCCATGGAATAGGTGGTGTAACCCACGACGCCCGCCAGCAGCAGCGCCAGAAAAGAGCACAGCAGGAACCAGAACAGGGTCTTGGCCGAGATGCGGCCCATGGTGCGGGTGTCCGCAATGCTGCCGATGGCCAGCGAAATGGAGGTGAAGACCATCGGGATGATGACCAGCTGCAACGCCTTGATGAAGAGCTGGCCGACGATGTAGAAGATGCCGAAGGCGCGCTCGGCCCCTTCCGCCGTGATGTCTTGGAACAGGAGATTGTTGATGGTGGTCCACACCTCTGCGCGGCCGCCGGAGATCAGGCTCTCCCGCAGGAACATGAAGGCGATGCCGGCTGCCAGACCACACACCAGCGAGATGGCCATCCGCTTGGCAAGAGATAACTTCGGTTTTTTCGTTTTCGTTTCCATGATATACTTCCTCACTTTTTCTAGATTTGCTCAAAAAAATACCCGGAAGAAAATCTTCCGGGTGGAAACACTTATGCCTTGAACTTCAACAGCGGCACGCCGACGGCGGTATCACCGGTGGCAACAACACTCATTTCGGGGAGATCATCGCCATTGGTCACGATGATGGCCGTTGCGGTGGGATGGCCAGCGGCACGGATGGCGTCCAGATCCACCTTCAGCAGCGGGGTACCGGCCTTGACCTTGGTGCCCTCCTTGACGAGAGAGGTGAAGCCATTGCCCTTCATCTCCACGGTGTCCATGCCAACGTGGATCAGAAGCTCGATGTTGTCGTCGCTCATCAGGCCGACGGCGTGGAGGCTTTCCGGCACCTGCGTCACAGTGCCGTCGAACGGAGCATACACGGTGTCGCCGGTGGGCTCGATACCGCAGCCGCCGCCAAGGATCGCCGAAGCAAAGGTCTCATCCGGCAGCTCTTCCAGCGGGATGACCTTGCCTTCCAGCGGCATCATGACGGTCATTTTCTCGCCCTTGAATTTCGTCTCAGCAGCCTTGCCGCCAAACAGCTTATCGAAAAAGCCCATAGTTCATTTCTCCTTCTCTTTCTGCGCTGTATCCCAGCGCGATCTTCATCTAAATAAAGATACCATACCGCGCCAAAAAAAGCAAGCCATTTTCTGCACAAAGCCGATGAGATCTTTGGCGCTCACAGCAGCTCCAGCAGCTGTTCGATCTCCTCCATCTTGGTGGCCCAGCTGGTCGCGATCCGCATGACGGTGTGGGCGTCGTCGTACTTCTCCCAGAAGCCGAACTTGGCCTTGCCCTCCAGCGCGGCCAACTGCTCGTTGGGGAACACGATGAAGAGCTGGTTGGTGGGGGAATCCATGAAGAACTGGTATCCCTTCGCCGCAAGGCCCTTCTTGAGGGCGTTGGCGGTGGTGATGGCGTTCCGGCTGATCTTCTCATACAGGCCGTCGGTGAACAGGACGTCGAACTGCAGCCCCAGCAGACGGCCTTTCGCCAGCAGCGCGCCCTGCTGTTTGACCATGGTCATGAAGTGGGCCGGCGCACCGTGGGGGAAGACAACGGCCTCGCCGCAGAGAGCACCGACCTTGGTGCCGCCGATGTAGAACACATCGGCCCACTTTGCGAGGTCCGGCAGGGTGACGTCCGTGCCATCCGCCGCCAGACCGTAGCCCAGCCGTGCGCCATCCACGAAGAGGGGCATCTTGTACTCCTGACAGACCGCGTGGAGAGCTTCCAGTTCGGCCTTGGTGTAGAGGGTGCCGTACTCGGTGGGGTGGGAGAGATACACCATGCCGGGGAAGACCATGTGGTCATGGTTGTCGTCGGCGTAGAAGGTGGCGCAGAAATTCCGGACCGTGGCGGCGTCCAGCTTGCCGTTTTTGTGGGGCAGCCCCATCACCTTGTGGCCGGTGAATTCGATGGCCCCGGCCTCGTGGCCGTTGACATGGCCGGTGGCTGCTGCCACAACGCCCTCCCACCGGTGCAGCATCGACGCAATGACGATGGCATTCGTCTGGGTACCGCCGGAGATGAACGTCACGTCCGCTTCCGGGCACCGGCACGCCGCGCAGATCTTTTCCTTCGCGCTGGCGCAGTAGGGGTCGGTGCCGTAGCCGGGCACCTTCTCGAAGTTCGTTTCCATCAGCTTCTGCAAAATGGCCGGATGGGCACCTTCGCAGTAATCGTTCTCAAAATAAAGCATTTTCCCTCGTCCTCTCTGTTAAAGGTATCTTTATTATGAGCTTTCGGGCGGAAAATGTCAATTGCGGCAAAACGGGCCGTTCCTTCGAACAGCCCGTTTTGTATCACTGCCAAGACATCGACAGATGCCGTTTATTCGCAACGCAATCTTTCAGGTATAGATTGATCAGCGTCTGATACGGAATTCCCACCGCTTCCGACTGCTCCTTGAAGTAGTCGATCGTGTTGCTGTCAATATTGATCGTGATCTGCTTTTTCAACGCCTTTGCATAAGGGTTCTTTCTAGCTTTCGAAAAATCATACTCGTCCAACATCGTACACGCCTCACTTTCCATAATACTCCGATTCGGTTCTGGTCGCTTTTCGGGCCGAAATGATTCGGATCACGGTGTCCGATTCGCGATAGCAATGACAAACGATGAGCAGATTTGCCTTACTGCTAAGGCCGAGAATAATAAACCGTTCCTCCTGTTCAGAATGCTCAGGGTCATCAATCACCAACGCTTCTTCGTCGTAGAAAACCGTTTTTGCTTCCTCAAAGGAAATCTTGTGTTTGTTTTGGTTGATGTGGTTTTTACTTTCATCCCACTCAAATCGAATTGCTTCCATATTTATATTATAATTATCATATAAGTATTTGTCAACACGGCTTTTTGAATGCGGCAGATCCTCCTTTTTCCTCCGGTCAAGAATCTTGATTCCTTAGCTGTTTCTTAAATAAAAATATGGTATACTTTTAGAGTGGGTTCGAATACAGTTCAGGAGGGATCACATTCCATGAAGCAGACCATCCGCAAAACAGACATCCTCGTGCTGCTGGGCGTATTTGCGCTGGCATTCCTCGTGATGTTCGGCATCCAGCGCATCAGCGGCCGCATCGACGGCGTGGCGTCCATGGTATTTGTTCTGGCGGTATTTTTAATTTCGATCTATACTGACGGTTACTTCTGGGGCGTCATGGCATCGCTGCTCAGCGTGCTGGCGGTCAACTTTGCGTTCCGTTCGCCCTACTTTGCCTTCAACTTCACCCTGCCGGAGAACCTGTTTTCCGGGCTGGTGATGCTGGTGGTCTCCATCATGACCAGCACCCTGACCACCCGGATCAAGATGCAGGAGCAGCTCCGGATGGAGAGCGAGACTGAAAAAATGCGGGCCAACCTGCTGCGGGCCGTCTCCCACGACCTGCGCACCCCGCTGACTTCCATCTACGGGGCTTGTTCGACCGTCATCGAGAATTATGACTCTCTGGATAAAGAGCAAAAGGTTAAACTTCTTGGCGAGGCCTGTTCGGACGCCCAGTGGCTGAACCGGATGGTGGAGAACCTGCTCTCGGTCACCCGGTTCGACAACGACAAGGTGGCGGTGCAGAAGACCCCCACCGTGCTGGAAGAGCTGATCGACACGGTGCTGGTGCGGTTCCAGAAGCGCTACCCGGACGTGACCGTAAAGCTCGAACTGCCGGACAGCTTCATCGTCATCCCCATGGACTCGATGCTGATCTCGCAGGTGCTGACGAACCTGTTGGAAAACGCGGTGCTCCACGCCGAGGGGATGACCCAACTGACGCTGAAAGTCTTCACGGTGGGCAGCCACGCTGTGTTCGAAGTAACGGACAACGGCTGCGGCATCCCCAAGGAGCGGCTGAAGAAGCTGTTTTCCGGGATGCTGCCCGCCGAGGACACTGCCGACCACGGCAAGCACAGCATGGGCATCGGGCTTTCGGTCTGTGCCGCCATCGTAAAAGCCCACGGCGGAGAGATCAAGGCCGAGAGCCGCCAAGGCGAGGGCACGACCATCCGCTTCTGGCTGGAAACCGAATCCATTGAGACGGAGGAAAATCAAGATGAGCAATAACAAGTTCAAAGTGCTGGTCGTAGAAGACGAAGCCAATATCTGCAGCTTCATCTATACCCTGCTGGAGACCAACGGCTACCAGACGTTTGTGGCCCCCTCCTGCGAACTGGGGCAGTCGATGTTCGGTTCCTGCAACCCAGACCTGATCATCCTCGACCTCGGTCTGCCTGACCGGGATGGCGTGGAGCTGATCCGGTATGTGCGCCAGAAGTACCTGACCCCCATCATCGTGCTGTCGGCCCGCACCACCGAGGCGGACAAGATCGAGGCGCTGGACCTCGGTGCCAACGACTACATCACCAAGCCCTTCGGCACCGGCGAGCTGCTGGCGCGGGTGCGGGCGGCGCTGCGCACCAACCGCTACAGCTCCAACCCCACGGGCACCTTCCGTGCGCAGGACCTCACCATCAACTACGAGCGCCGCAAGGTCTTCGTGGGGGAGGAAGAGATCAAACTGACCCAGACCGAATACAACATCGTCGCGTTTTTGTCCGAGCACGCCGGCCGGGTGATGACCTACCCCGCCATCGTCAAGGCCATTTGGGGCGACACCGACTGCGGCAGCACCAAGAAGCTGCAGGTCAACATGGCCAACATCCGCCGCAAGCTGGGCAGCCGCCCCGGAAAGAACACCTACATCCTAAATGAGCTGGGCGTGGGCTACCGGATGATCGACGAAGACCGCGACTCCCACACCGAGGAGGACGCATGATCCTTGCGCTGATCTTATTTGCGCTGATCTACATTCTGATGCTGGCTTTGCCGCAGCAGCGGCCCTTTGTGGCGCTGGGCGGCAGCCTGACCCCCATCGGCGCTTCGGCCAACATCGCAGCCATCGGCATCCTGCGCAAAAACGGCGAGACCGTCCGCACCAAGGACTTTCTGCGCATCGGCATCCCCTTCACGCTGGCCGCCGTGCTGACGGGCTACGGCTGCCTGTGGTTGGTGTGGGGGTAAGCACCCGTTTGTCTCAAAAAACAACGTAGGGATAGTCAATTATAACAAACTCCTACAAAAAAGTTTCTATGTGCTAACTTTATGCAAACCACTTGCATTTTCCAAATTTCGTGCTACAATAACGGCAGCAATACGGAGCGTCCCGCTCCCTCAAACCGGCCCTTTTGGGCCATACAAGCAACACGAAAAAAGGAAGGTATATCCATATGGTTAACATGAAGAAGATCGCCCTGTTCGCCGCTGGCACCCTGTTTGGTTCTGCCGGTTTCAAGCTTCTGTCCAGCAGCGATGCCAAGAAGGTTTACACCCAGACCGCCGCTGCCGTTCTGCGCATGAAGGACTCCACCATGGAGACCGTGAACAAGGTTCAGGAACAGGCCGGTGACATTCTGGCAGACGCAAAGGCTATCAACGAGGCCCGCGCTGCCAAGGCTGAGGCCGCTGTCATCGAGGACGCTGCTGAGGAGACTGCCTCCACCGAAGCTGCCGAATAATCCAAGGCCCTATGGGAGCCGCCTGCGGGCGGCTCTTTTTCATGATCAGAAAGGGAACGAGTATGAAATGCACCATTTTGCATGAAGGCCGGGGCCGGATGCGCGTCCATGTCTGCAACGTGCGGATGACGCTCCACCGCGCCGATGTGCTGGAAGCTTATCTCAACCACCACGACGCCATCGAAAAGGCCACCGTCTACGAGCGGACCGGCGACGTGGTACTTTATTATAATGGCAAGCGTGCCGACGCCGTCCGGGCGCTGAGCACCTACAAGTTCGACCGGCCGGAGCTGGACGCCCTTGTGACCTCCGCCGACAGCCGAAAACTCAATCAGGAATATCAGGAAAAGATGTACGGCCTTGTGGTAGGCCACTGCTTCCGCAAGTTGTTCCTGCCCGCCCCCATCCGCGCGGCCTACACCATCTGGCGCTCCATCGCCTTTGTGTGGAAGGGCGTCAGATGTCTGTTCCAGCGCAAGCTGGAAGTCGAGGTGCTGGATGCGCTGAGCATCGGCGTCTCGGTGCTGCGGGGCGATTTCAACACCGCCGGCTCCGTCATGTTCCTGCTGAGCCTCGGCTCCCTGCTGGAAGAGTGGACCCGCAAGAAGAGCCTCGATGATCTGGCCCGCAGCATGGCGCTGAATGTGGACAAAGTCTGGGTGCGCAGCCAAGGCACCGAAGTGCTGCTGCCTCTGACGAAGGTCCAGCCCGGCGACGAGATCGTGGTGCGCTCCGGCAACATGGTCCCGCTGGACGGCACCGTGATCGAAGGCGAAGCCATGATCAATCAGGCCGCGCTGACCGGCGAATCCATGCCGGTGCGGAAGATCGAGGGTGCCACCGTCTACGCGGGCACCGTGGTGGAGGAGGGCGAGTGCGTCTTCTTGGCCAAGGCTGCGGGCGGCTCCAACCGCTACGACAAGATCGTGGCCATGATCGAGGAATCCGAGAAGCTGAAATCCAGCACCGAGAACCGTGCGCTGGAACTGGCCGACAAGCTGGTGCCGTGGTGCCTCGCGGGCACCGTGGTCACCTACGCGCTGACCCGGAACGTCACCCGCGCCATCTCCATCCTGATGGTGGACTTTTCCTGTGCGCTCAAGCTCTCGATGCCGCTGGCCGTCCTCTCCGCCATGCGCGAGTGCGGCACGGCCCACATCACCGTCAAGGGCGGCAAGTATCTGGAAGCGCTGGCCAAGGCCGACACCATCGTGTTCGACAAGACCGGCACCCTGACCCGCGCCACCCCGCAGGTGGTGGACGTCATCCCCTTCAGCCAGAGCGAGAAGGACGACGTGCTGCGCCTTGCCGCCTGCCTTGAGGAGCACTTCCCGCACTCGATGGCCAACGCCGTCGTCCGCGCCGCCAAGGAGCGGAACCTCGCCCACGAGGAGGTGCACTCCGAGGTGGAGTACATCGTGGCCCACGGCATTGCCAGCCGGGTCAGCGGCGAGCGGGTGGTCATCGGCAGCTACCACTTCGTCTTTGAGGACGAGCACTGCATCATCCCCGCCGACGAGCAGGAGAAGTTCGACTCCCTCGCCCCGGAGTATTCTCACTTGTACATGGCTGTCTCCGGCCAGCTGGTCGGCGTCATCTGCATCGCCGACCCCCTGCGCCCGGAAGCCGCTTCCGTCCTGCACCAGCTGCACAAGCTGGGCATCCGGAACACCGTGATGATGACCGGTGACAGCTACCGCACCGCCGAGGCCATTGCCAAGCAGGTGGGCGTGGACCAGTTCTACGCCGAGGTTTTGCCGGAGGACAAAGCCAACTTCGTCCAGAAGGAAAAGGCTGCGGGCCACACCGTCGTCATGATCGGCGACGGCATCAACGACTCCCCCGCCCTCTCCGCCGCCGACATCGGCATTGCCATCAACTCCGGCGCTGCCATCGCCCGCGAGATCGCGGATGTGACCATCAAGGCCGACAGCCTTGAAGAACTGGTCTTCCTCAAGACGGTAGCCAACGCCCTGCAGCACCGGGTCAGCGCAAACTACCGCTTCGTGCTGAGCTTCAACTCCACCCTCATCCTTTTGGGTGCGCTGGGCATCCTGCAGCCCGCCGCTTCGGCCATGCTGCACAATCTCTCCACCCTCGGCATCAGCCTCAAGAGCATGACGAATCTGGTGCAGACGCCCTCTTCCGTGCCGCAGATCGCGAAATAAGATTTCTTCCCCCAAAACGCCGAAAGCCCCCTGCACATACCGCGTGCAGGGGGCTTTCTTTCTATGCTTTCTCCGGGGGAAGAAATTACAGAATGTCGATGTACTCGCCGGCCAGCGCTTTATTCATGCTGCGGACGGCGCAGAACTTGCCGCACATGGAGCAGGTGTCGCTGTGGTCGTCTTCGGGCAGACGGGCGTCGCGGATGGCCTTGGCGGTCTCCGGGTCGATGGCACAGGCGAACTGTGCGTCCCAGTCCAGCACGCGGCGGGCGTCGCCCATCTTGTCGTCGATGTCGCGGGCGTGGGGGATGCCCTTGGCGATGTCGGCGGCGTGGGCCGCGATCTTCGAGGCCACGATGCCCTGCTTCACGTCGTCCACGTTGGGCAGAGCCAGATGCTCCGCCGGGGTGACATAGCACAGGAAGGCGGCACCGCTGGCGGCGGCCACGGCACCGCCGATGGCGGCAGTGATGTGGTCATAGCCGGGGGCGATGTCGGTGACGAGGGGTCCCAGCACGTAGAACGGGGCGCCCATGCAGATGCTCTTCTGCACCTCCATGTTGGCGGCGACCTGATTCAGGGGCACATGGCCGGGGCCTTCCACCATGACCTGCACGTTGTGGGCCCAAGCCCGCTTGGTCAGCTCGCCCAGACGGACCAGCTCCTCGATCTGGCAGACATCGGTGGCGTCGGCCAAGCAGCCGGGGCGGCAGGCGTCGCCCAGCGAGATGGTCACATCGTGCTCTTCGCAGATGTCCAGAATTTCATCGAAGTGCTCATAGAACGGGTTCTCGTTGCCGGTCATGCACATCCATGCGAAGACCAGCGAGCCGCCGCGGCTGACGATGTTCATCTTCCGCTTGTGCTTGCGGATCTGGTCGATGGTCTTGCGGGTGATGCCGCAGTGGAGGGTGACGAAATCCACACCGTCCTCCGCATGGAGGCGGACCACATCGATGAAGTCCTGTGCGGTCAGGGTGGCGAGGTCGCGCTGGTAGTGGATGACCGAGTCATACACCGGCACGGTGCCGATCATCACCGGGCACTCGTGGGTCAGCTTCTGGCGGAAGGGCTGGGTGTTGCCGTGGCTGGACAGGTCCATGATGGCCTCAGCGCCCATGTTCACGGCGCTCATGACCTTCTGCATCTCGATGTTGTAATCCTTGCAGTCGCGGGAGACGCCGAGGTTGACGTTGATCTTGGTGCGCAGCATGCTGCCGATGCCCTCCGGGTTCAGGCAGCTGTGGTGCTTGTTGGCGGGGATGGCGACCTTGCCCTCGGAGACGAGCTGCCGGATCTCTTCGGTGGTGCGGTACTCCTTCTTGGCGACGATCTCCATCTCCTTGGTGACGATACCCTTGCGGGCGGCGTCCATCTGGGTGGTATAGGTTTGCATAGTCAGTTCCTCCAGTTTGGTCTAAAATACTCTCTACCATTTATATACAGAGGGGCCGGATATTTCAGATGATACTGGATTCCGGCGCCTCCGCAAAACAACATTGCGGTCTTCATGAAAATCTCCTTACATGAGTTTTCTAACGCGGCCGAAGGTGGTGCCCCCGGTCGGCCGCGGTCAGCGTTTCCTCCGATACAACCTCTCAGTCAATGCTTCGCATTGCCAGCTCCCCTAGTAGGGGAGCCCTTGGCAGTCCTCGCAGAGTTCCCGTTTTCGCCAGAGTCTCCCCTACTAGGGGAGATGTCGAACGAAGTGAGACAGAGAGGTTGTACGAAGGCGGGCGTCACAATTGAGCCGCTAACCTTCTCAATTCCCTGCACTCCTTTTCAATATCCTCCGCCGCGAAGATGGCGCTGACCAATGCAACGCCCGCTTCGCCGCAGTGGGCGAGGGAGAGCAGGTTCTGTTTGCTGATGCCGCCGATGGCGACGACCGGCACGGGGACGGCGGCGCAGATGGCCCGCAGCGTCTCCTTGGGCAGGGCGGTGACGTTCGTTTTCGTGGTGGTGGCGAACATCGCGCCGCAGCCGAGGTAATCCGCCCCGGCCGCCACCGCGGCCTTGGCTTCGGCAACGTTATGGGCCGACACGCCGATGATGGCGTCGGGGCCGAGGATGCGCCGCGCCTCTGCGGGGTCCATATCCTCCTGCCCCAGATGCACCCCGTCCGCGCCGCACTGGGCCGCCAGCGCCACGTTATCGTTCAGGATAAAGGGCACGCGGTACTGTTTGCACAGGGCGGAAATCTCCCGCGCCTCCGCCAGAATGGACGAATCGGCGAGGTTTTTCTCCCGCAGTTGCACACAGGTCGCGCCGCCCTTGAGGGCCGCTTCGACCTGCTGGGGCAGGGTGAGTTTCCCGACCCATGCGCGGTCGGTGACGGCGTAAAGCCGCAGCATCTCAGCAGTACAGTTCATAGTTTGCTCCTTGGTCCAGCTCTTCGCCGGTCATGTTGGAAACGGCGTCCATCAGGCGGATGCGCAGCGTGCCGGTGCCCTCGCCCCCGGTCAGGGAGGCGGCGGCCCGCTCCCCGCACAGACCCATCATGCAGACGGCGGCAGCGGCGGCTTCCAGCGGCGCTTCGGGGTTTGCCCCCACGAAGGCTGCCGTCAGCACCGACAGCATACAGCCTGTGCCGGTGACTTGGCGCAGCAGCGGGGTGCCGCTGCGGATGCCGTAGGCCGTGGTGCCGTCCGTTACGATGTCCTCGGCCCCCGTCACCGCCACGATGCAGTGGTGGGCGGCGGCGAAGCGCCCCGCCAGCAGCAGCAGCGTTTCCAGCTCCGGGGCCTTGCCCGCATCCACCCCGCGGGAGACGAGGCTCTGGCCGCTCAGGGTCTGCAATTCCGAAGCGTTGCAGCGCAGCACCGTCAGGGGAATGTCCTGCAAAAGCTTTCGGGCGATCTCCTGCCGGTAGGCGGACGCGCCCACGCCCACGGGGTCAAAGACCACGGGCAGGCCCAGCTCAGCGGCCTTGCGCCCCGCCAAGAACATGGCGTCGGCCTTGCGGGGGTTCGGGGTGCCAAGGCTCAGGCAGAGCGCCCGGCTCAGGGCCGTGATCTCCCGGACCTCCTCCGGGGCATCCGCCATGATGGGCGAGGCCCCTGCCGCCAGCACGACGTTGGCACAGTCGTTGGCCGTGACGAGGTTCGAGATGCAGTGGACGAGAGGGGAGGCTTGCCGCACCCGGTCCAGCCGCTTTCCAAACGCAGTTTCCACACCGGCCTCCTCAGCTCAGGCTGGCCTGCATCGAGTGCAGAGCGCCGGAGCGCTGCAGCGCCGCCAGCAGCACGCCCGCGATGACCGCGCCGCCCGCCGTGGAGACGAGGAAGGGCACGATGTAGGCGTAGAACGCGATGTCGCCCGCGCTCTTGCCCATCAGCAGGATGGCGACGGGGTAGGCGCACAGGCCGCCGAGGATGGAGGTGCCGAACACCTCACCCACCAGCGTGGGCAGCAGCTTCTGGGTCTTGTGGTAGACGACGCCGCACAGCAGCGCGCCGAACATGCTGCCGGGGAAGGCCATCAGGCTGCCCAGACCCAGCAGGTTGCGCAGCAGCGAGGCCACAAAGGCCACGCCGAGGCCCCAGTAGGGTCCCAGCAGCACCGCGCACAGGATGTTGACCATGTGCTGCACCGGCGCGCACTTGCTGCCGAAGATGGGGAAGCTGAACACGCTGCCCACCACAGCAAGCGCACACAGCATTCCGGCCAGAGCCAGTTTTTTCACCGAGAGATTTTTCATGGGGATCGCTCCTTTCGATTTTCCGGCAACAAAAAACAGGAGTTCCCGCTACGGAAACTCCTGTAAAAACTCATACACCCTATGACTTCCTACGGCGGCATTATCCGCATCAGGTAAAAGGGTCGAAGTTCGGGTACTTCCTCTCAGCCCGCGTCACGAGCTCCCCTGTATTTTGTTGTCGGGTGTATTCTACACCATTCGGGCTGAAATTGCAAGAGGGAGTTTCCCTTCGGGGGGAAACTGTGCTATACTGGGTGGTAGAATTACTCCCCCAGCCGCCTGACGGCGTCAGCCCCCTCTGGGAGGGGGCCTAGGCTCCCTCTTTGAGGGAGCTGGCACGGCGGATGCCGTGGCTGAGGGAGTTGATACCACAACAAAGGAGATTTGGTTTATGGGTCTTGTAAAAGCAGCCATCAGCGCAGCTTCCGGCGTGATGGCCGACCAGTGGAAGGAATATTTTTACTGCGACGCCCTCCCTGCGGATGTGCTGGCCGTCAAAGGCCAGAAGCGCACGGACCGCCGTTCCTCCAACAAGCACGGCAGTGAGAACATCATCTCCGACGGCTCCATCGTGGCCGTGGCCGACGGCCAGTGTGCCCTGATCGTGGAGCAGGGCAAGGTGGTGGAGCTGTGCGCCGAGCCGGGCGAGTACACCTACAGCACCGGCACCCAGCCCTCCCTGCTCAGCGGCGGGCTGAAGAACATCGACGACGCCTTTGCCGAGATGGGCAAGCGGATCGGCTTCGGCGGTCAGGCCGCCACCGACCAGCGCCTGTACTACATCAACACCAAGGAGCTGGTGGGCAACAAGTACGGCACCCCCAACCCCGTGCCCTTCCGGGTGGTGGACCAGCGGGCCGGCATCGACATCGACATCGCCATCCGGTGCTTCGGCGAGTACAGCTACCGCATCGTCAACCCCATCCTGTTTTACACCAATGTCTGCGGCAATGTGGAAAACGCCTACACCCGCGACGCACTGGACGGCCAGCTCCGGACCGAGCTGATGACCGCGCTGCAGCCCGCCTTCGCCCGCATCAGCGAGCAGGGCATCCGCTACTCCTCCCTGCCCGCCCACACCACCGAGCTGGCCGATGCGCTGAATCAGGCCCTGAGCGCCAAGTGGAGCAAGCTGCGGGGCATCGAGATCGTTTCCCTCGGCGTGTCCGGCGTCAAAGCCAGCGAAGAAGACGAGCAGATGATCAAGGACTTACAGCGCAGTGCCGCCTTCATGGACCCCACCCGCGCGGCCGCCCACCTCGTCGGCGCACAGGCTGCGGCCATGCAGTCCGCTGCCGCCAACACCTCCGCCGGCCCCGCCATGGCCTTTATGGGGATGAATCAGGCTGCCGCTGCGGGCGGCGTCAATGCACAGACCCTGTACCAGATGGGCGCCCAGCAGCCTGCTCAGCCCGCTGCCCCGGCGGCGAACGGCTGGACCTGCTCCTGCGGCCAGAGCGGCAACACCGGCAGGTTCTGCACCTCCTGCGGCAAGCCGAAGCCCGAAGCCCCGACGGTCTGGGTGTGCAGCTGCGGCGCGAAGAACAGCGGCAAATTCTGCTCCGAGTGCGGCAAGCCGAAGCCCGCCGCCAAGTGCCGAAACTGCGGTTTTGAGCCCGCTGATCCCGCAAACCCGCCGAAGTTCTGCCCCGAATGCGGCAAGCCCTTCGGCGCATAAGAAAGGCAACTGTCCATGGCTGATAAAGTAACGAACTACCAATGCCCGGCCTGTACCGGCCCGCTGCACTTCGACAGCACCACCGGCAAGCTGGTGTGCGACTACTGCGGCTCGGCCTATGAGGTCGCCGACATCGAGGCCCAATACGCCCAAAAGCAGCAGAAAGCCGACGCAGCCGCCGCTTCCGACGAGAAGAAGGCTGCGGCCCGCCGTGCAAAAGCGGCCGACGAAGACCCGGTCTGGAGCGAAGCGGAGGCCAGCGGCCTTTCCAGCTACTCCTGCACCACCTGCGGCGCGGAGCTGGTCTGCGACGCCACCACGGCGGCCACCACCTGCCCCTACTGCGGCAACCCCACCGTGCTGGGCGGCAAGCTTTCGGGCAAGCTGAAACCCGAATACATCCTGCCCTTCAAGATGGACAAGAACGCCGCCATCGCCCAACTGACCAAATATTATAAGGGCAAAGCCTTCCTGCCCAAGGCGTTCAAGAGCCAGAACCACATCGCCGAGATTCAGGGCGTCTACGTGCCCTTCTGGCTGTTCGACGCCGAGGCCGACGCCCGCGGCAGCTACGACGGCCAAGTGAGCGAGAGCCACCGCGAGGGCGACTACCGCGTTACCACCACCCAGCATTACGACGTCCGCCGCGAGGGCACGGCCACCTTTGCCCGCGTGCCGGTGGACGGCTCCAGCAAGATGCCCGACGAGCACATGGACTCCATCGAGCCCTTCGACTACAGCGAGCTGAAGCCCTTCTCCACGGCCTACCTGCCGGGCTTTCTGGCCGACCGGTACGACGAGGACGCCAAGACCTGCGCCGACCGGGCCAAGACCCGCATCGAGAACTCCACCGCCGAGGCCCTGCGCCAGACCCTGTCCGAGTACGCGGTGGTGGACACGCGGGAAGAGAACATCAACGTCCGGATGAAAAAGGCGCACTACACCCTGCTGCCGGTCTGGATGCTCCACACCCGGTGGAAGGAGCAGGACTTCCTCTTTGCCATGAACGGCCAGACCGGGCGGCTCATCGGGGACCTGCCCGTGGACAAGGGCCGGGTGGCCGCGTGGTTCGCCCGCATCGCCCTGCCGCTGATGGCCATCCTCATCTGGCTGCTGTACTTATAAGGAGGTGCGCGGAATGAAAACTCTGACTTGTTCTCTCCGCCGCCTCGGTGCGGCGCTGGCCGCCGCTGTGCTGGCGGTCTGCCTCAGCCTCCCGGCCATGGCTTCGGCCCCGCTGGTGCGGGATGACTACGGCCTGTTCGACGGCGACACCCTCAGCGCGCTGGAAGCTGGCGCCGAGGAGGCCGCCGACGGCCACGACTGCGATGTGTATTTCCTCACCGTGGACAGCATCGGCGACGAAGACCAGCGTGCCTACGCGAAGAACTACTACCGCGACAACGATCTCGGCTCCGGCAGCGACCGCAGCGGCATCCTGTTCATGATCGCCCTCGGCTCCCGCAAATACGTCACCATCACCTACGGCGGGGGCGTGACGGCCTTTACCGATTACCGCATTGAGCAGATCGAAGATGAGGTCGTGCCCATGCTGTCGGAGGGCGACTACGCCGACGCAGCCCAGACCTACATCGACCTGTGCGCCGATACGCTGGATTTCTACGCCGAGAACGGCGAGCCGCTGGATTACGACAACGACCCGGACGGCGGCCTCGGCATCTTCGGCATCCTCATCGTGGTGGGCATCCCGTCCCTCATCGCCGCCATCGTGTGCAGCATCCTCTATGCTCAGATGAAGACGGCCAAGCGGAAGACCGAAGCCGATGACTACATCGGGGCCGGGCTCAAGCTCCGGGTCCAGCGCGACCACTACACCCACACCGACCGCGTGGAGGTCTACGACCCGCCCCACGAGGAAAGCTCTTCCTCCGGCGGCTCGTCGGTGGACAGCGACGGCTTCGGCGGTTCGTCGGGCGGCTCCTTCTAAAGCGCAAAAAGACCGGTTTCGCAGCTTGCGAAACCGGTCTTTCTCTTTATCCTTCGATTGCAGTACGGCATCCGCACCAGCGTCAGGAAGGGGGAAACGCCCCGCCCGTCCGCGAGGAATCCGTTCACCCCGCGTTAGCCTCCAGATAATCTGCCACATCGCTGATGGTCACGAAATTGCGCAGTTCCTTTTCGGGGATGCGCAGACCAAACATTTCCTCCAGATCCGCCACAACGGTCAGGATCTCCATGGAGGACAGGTCGAGGTCGTCCATCAGGACGCTGTCTTCCCTCACGTCCTCCGGGCTGATCTCTGCCACGTCCTCAAGGATCGCGAGGATCTGGGACACGATTTCTGCTCTTTGCATCAAAAAATCTTCCTTTCCATGATGGATTTCAGCGTCGCTGCAAGGGCGCGCTTCTCCGGCGCGGCCCACTGCGGCCCGGTCTCCCATTCTGGTCCCGGCCTTACCCGACGTCACACAGCTTTATAATACCCGTTTTACGGGGCAATTGCAATATTTCGCCAGTCAGGTTTACAGATTTTCTACAAAAGCGTTTCTTACCTGCGCAGCAGCTTGCCCAGCGCGTTGCGGGGCAGCGGCTCTGCGGTGCACTCCACGGCGCTGATCCGCTTGTACAGCGGCAGGGTGCGGTTCAGCTCGGTGACGAAGGTGCGGACAGCCTGCTCCTTCTCCGGCTCGCAGCAGATGACGGCACCGATCTTCTTGCCCATCTCCTTCACGATGCACTCCTTGATGTCGGCACACTTGCCCAGCAGCTTTTCCAGCTCTTCGGGGCTGACGTTCTCGCCGCTGTCGAGGATGATGAGGTTCTTCTTGCGGCCGGTGATGTAATAGAAGCCCTCCTCATCCACGCGGGCGAGGTCGCCGCTGTGGAGCCAGCCGTCCTTGTCGATGGCCTCGGCGGTGGCCTCCGGGTCCTTATAATAGCCCAGCATGACCGCGCCGCCCCGGACGCAGATCTCGCCGGTCTCGTCCAGCTTGACCTCGCAGAAGCCGTCCGGCTTGCCCAGTGCCCGGAGGTGTTCGCCCTCCTGCACCACGTTCAGCAGACCGTAGCCGGCCAGCTCGGTCATGGAGTAGCACTGGTTGATGTAGATGCCGTGCTCCACGAGGTAGCGCAGGATCTGCGGGTCGAGGATGGCGGAAGAGCAGCTCAGGTTCCACAGGCCGTTCAGCTTTTCCTGATTGCCGCGGCGGATCTCGTTGTAGATCATCTCCACCAGCACCGGCGGGGTGGACATGGCGTCGCTGTGCATCATGCTCATGTCCCGGCGCATATCGCGGGGGTCGGCGCAGAGGTTCAGCGTCCAGCCCTGAATGCCGTAGGCGAAGTAGCAGATGAAGCCGGACAGGTGGAACATGGGCACCAGCGTGAAGTGGCTGAAGAGCTGATCCATCTCCTTCGGGGCCACTTCGGGCATGACCTTCTGGCCGTCGATGTACATCTTTATGGCGGTGAAGTAGTTTTTCTCGCTGAGCATGACGCCCTTGCTGCGGCCGGTGGTGCCGGAGGTGAACAGCAGCATCCGCAGCCCGTCGGGGTCGATGCGGTTTTCAAAGGCGGCAGGTGCGCTGCCCTCGTAGGCGTTCATGGGGCGGAGCTTGTCGCCGTAAGCAGCCTTCAGCTCCTCGGCGTAGCCGTAGTCGATGCCGTCGGTGAAGATCAGGGCGGGCTCGCTGAGGCCCAGCTCATATTCCAGCTCCGGCCAAGTCTTCTTCTGGTTCAGGGTCACGATGACGGCCCCGGCCATCATGGTGCCGAAGGTCACCACGCCGTACTCATAATTGGTGCGGCTCAGGATCGCGATCCGCTGGCCCTTGAGATTGGCAACAGTTTCCTGCAGATAGCCGGTCATCTTCCGGATGTCGGCCACGAACTCGCCGTAGGTCTTCTCCTTCACGGTGGTGGTGGCGTCGTCCACCCAGCGGAACGCCGGGCGGGAAGCAAACTTCTCCTGCATGGCAGCGACCATATCATAAACCGTCATCGGCATCTCTTTTTCCGAAACCACGGCACAGCACTCTTCTCTGGTCATCTTTTGCACACTCCTTATTCGTTCGGTGTTCCTCGGCCGCCGCCCAATTTCAGCGGCAGCACAGCTTTCGTCTCCCAGTATACAGCACGGCGGAGACAAATGCAAGTTTTAATTGCACAAATATGCAATTTAAACTTGCATTCAACTTGTGCAGGGAGATGGGATTTGCTCCCATTCGTTGCGCAGGGGCGGCTGCTGTGGTACACTTTGCACAGCCTTGGGGGCTTTTTTTGTTCTGCCTGCTTTCATTGACAGAACCTCAGAAAAGCATTATACTTATCTATAACGATTTTGTAACTTTTAACATCTTGCGCCCGAATTTCGGCAATCAGCCACCTCCAAGGTGATCTGGCGCAAAGGAGGGCTTTTCATGGAGGGTACCAAACCCCGCACGGCCAATTCGCTTGGCATGTTCGACCTGCTCAAGGGCATCGGTATGTTGACCATCGTGTTCGCGCACACCGGTGAGCTGTATCCGATGGGTTCCGGCAGCATCAACCTGCTGACCTTTTGTATGTTCGCCTACCGCGAATCCCTGATGGCCGCGTTCTACATCGCCAGCGGCTACGGCTTCCGCAAGCGTTCCATCGGCAAGTGCATCGACCAGCAGGTGACGACTCTGCTCAAGCCTTACATTTATACGGGCATCGCCACCACGGTGTTCCACTTCCTCATCCACTATCTCTGCTACGGCTCCCTCCACAACGCCACCTATGAGACCGGCAAGGTGCTGGGCGGCTTTGCGCTGGGGCTGCCCCACACGGCGGAGTATTTCGGCCAGACCTTCTTCTCCTGCGGGCCCATGTGGTACTTACTTTCCCTGATGATCGCGTGGATCCTGCTGGATCTGATCCTGAATATCTTCCCCGAAGCCTACACAAACTGGGCAGTGCTGGGCACCATGCTGCTGGGCTGGGGCATCTGCATCACATGGGAGGCCCCCTTCTGCATCGGGCAGGGCATGGTCACCGTTCCGACGCTCTACGTGGGCTACCTCGCCAAGAAGCATAAAATTTTCGACAAACCCCTGTCCCGCAGGTTGAAAAACACCCTGATAGGCTGCGCGGCCGCCGTGGCAGTTCTTGTGCTGCTCACCCAGAGCACCGACTGCGTCTCCATGGCCCAGTGGAACTTCGGCCCGGTGAGCATCCTGCTGGACGCCGGGGCCGGCCTTGGCATCCTGTCCATGGTCCTCTGGTTCCAGCGCCGGGTGGACAACTTCGTGACCCGCGGCATCCAAGCCATCGGCCGCCGGTCTCTGTATATCTTCTGCATCCACACCGTTGAGCTGACCGCGATCCCGTGGTATCTGATGCCCCCGAAGTTTGCGGCCCACCCGGTGTTGGGCGTGGTCTTGCAGTTCACCCTCTCCATGGGGTCGGTGCTGCTGTTCTGTGAGCTGCTGCTCCGCTGGAAGGATCGGAAATTCCGGCGCACCGTGGCAGCCAAGAGCCGGGAAGCACAGCCCCGGCAGTATGCGGCAAAACACTGATTTTTTTGCGGGTCTTTCCCGCTGAAGTGAAATATATTATGATGAGGAGAATCCAGTCATGACCAACGAAGCTCCTGCCACCACGGCGGCCCTGCAGGGCCGAATCGCGGACCTCGAACAGCAGCTCAAGCTCTCGGACGAGGGCGTTTCCCGGCTGGCCCAGCGGTGCCTTGCGCTGGAACAGGAGGTGCAGGCCTGTGCCGCCGCCCACCCCCAGCGGGAAATGCGCACCGACTCGCCCACCCTGCTGCAGCCGCTGCTCTATTACGATACAGGCTTCGGCTTTTCCGAAAAGGATACGCTGACCGCCCCCGACTGCACCACCGACGAGCTGACCGGGGCCGTGACGGCTACGTTTGAGCTGCCGGTGGCGGCCCAGAAGCTCCGCTTCGATCCGGGCGAGCTGCCCTGCTGCGTGACCCAGCTCCTGTTCTCCGACGACCGCATCGTCTGGGAGCCCGCCAACGGCACCAATCTGCAGGGGGACACCACCCTCTTCCTCGGCGATGACCCCAACTACCGGCTGGAGGGCCTGAGCCAGTACCCCGCCGGGATGAAGCTGGTGGTGAGCTACTGCTACTACCCGCTGGAAAAGCTGGCGGACGAGCCTCTCTTCTGCGCCCTGCTGGAAAGCGTCCAGCTCCTGCAGAAGAATAAGAACGGCGAAAAGCAGCACATCGCCGAGCTGGAACAGGCTGTGGCCGCCCAGCAGCAGACCGTAGCCCTGCTGCACCAGCAGATCGCCGAACTGCACCAGAAAAACGCCGAGGTCGCCGCCCGCTGCCAGTCCTACGAGACTTCCTTGGAAGGCGTGCTGAACAGCAGCAGTTGGAAGCTGACCCTGCCGCTGCGCCGTCTGCTGGGGTTGTTCCGCCGCAGCCATTAACGGGAGGGACGCCATGTACAGCAGTTACAGCTCCCTGCAGCAGAGCCAACTGGCCGCGCAGGGTTATTACGATACCCAGAGCACCTATCTGCTGGTCTACGCGCCGGGGCGGAGCACCGCGCTGCGCGCCACCCTTGCCGACCAGCTCCACCGCAAGTTCCGGCTGGCGGATACCCTTGGCTCCGCCTTGACCGAGGGGGTGGACGGCGTGCTCCTCGTCAGCGAGGACGTGGAGTGCATGTCCACCGCCCTGATGTGCTTTGCAAAAGCCTTGCAGGACGGCGCAGATTACGCAGTCTGCAACGCCGTCTTCGGGTTCGGGGGGGCCACGGCCCTCTACCAGAGCCGGGCCCATCTGGCCCAGAACCGCTGCGCCCTCGTCAGCCGCCCTCTGCTGGAGCGCTGCCGCGCCGCCGCCAAGGACCCCGAAAACGTCACGGAGCTGCTGGCGCTGGCCGCGCAGTTCTGCGCCCACCCCGCCCGCATCCCACAGGCTCTGCTCCACTATGAGCGGGACATCTGCGCCGAGGATGCGTTCTCGGCCACGGGCAAGCGGGCCTTCCTCATGAGCCATGTCCTCGACATGACCGGCGCTCCCATCGTGCTGGTCAGCGCCGTGCCGGTGCTGCGCAGCATGGGCTACGAAGTGGTGGTGCTGGGCCCCAGCGATGGCGGGGCGCTGCAGCTCTTCGTGGACGCCGGGGCCGCCGTCATCACCCGGCCGGGCATCCGCGCCACCCCGAACCTCTGGGGGCTGGCCCTCTGCACCGACCTCGTCCTCGTCAACACCGTGGTCATGGCCCGGACGGTGCGGGCCCTCAGCGGCACCGCCGTGCCGGTGCTGTGGTGGCTCCACGATGCCTTTGCGGGCTACCCCCACATCGCCCACCAGATCCCCACGAAGCTGGCCGAGAATGTCCGGCTGTACTCGGTGGGCCACCACGCCGCCAACGCCATGCACGCCGTCCGGCCCGATTTCCAGATCGGCCAGCTCATCTACGGCTTGCCCGACTATGCGGCGGAGGATTTCCCCCGCTGCGACCTCGGCTACCCCGCCGACAAGCCCCTCTTTGCCACCGTCGGCTCCTTTGAGCGCCGGAAGGGCCACGACATCTTCTGCGCCGCCATCCGGCTGCTGCCGGAGGAGGTGCGGAACAAGGCCACCTTCCTCTTCGTCGGCATGGCGGCGGACAAGGAGATGATGGACGCCGTCCGCTCCCTGACCACCGACTGCCCGGAGAATGTCTTCTACTGCAAGCGGCTCAGCCGGGACGAGATCAAGAACCTGATGGAGCAGTGCACCTGTCTGGTCTGCGCCTCCCGCGACGACCCCATGCCCACCTTCGTCACCGAGGGCCTCATCTTCGGCAAGCCCTCCATCGTGTCGGAGCACACCGGCACCGCCGGGGTCATCACCGAAGGGGTGGACGGTTTCACCTACCCCGACGACGACCCGCAGAAGCTGGCCGCACTGCTGGAGTGGGCCATCTTCCACCCGGAGAAGCTGGCCTCCATGAAGGCCGCCTGCCGGAAGCTCTACGAGACCCATTACTCCAAGCAGTCCTTCGAACAGACCCTCACCGCAGCGGTGAAGGAGCTGACTGAATAAATTTGTGGAAACTCCTTCCGTCATCGCTTACGCGATGCCACCTCCCTCTATGAGGGAGGCTTTCACAGCTGACCGTTACGCCAAGGCTCCCTCCGAGAGGGAGCTGGCGCGGCGAAGCCGTGACTGAGGGAGTTTCCACTTTTTCTTTTATCATTTTCCGCCATCTGCTGAGAAAAATTCGATACAAGTTCACAAAACCGGGGTGCTGGCGTGGTATACTTCAACCAACAGTACGAAAGGAGCTCCTCATCCATGAATCGACCTGCCCCCCAGCAGCCATCCCGCAAAAAGGCGGCCCTGTCCATCACGATCCTCGTGGTGCTGACGGGCGTCGTCTTCTGGATCTTCAAGAGCCACTGGGCCGAGATCTCCTCGGCGCTGGCGCAGTTGAAGTTCTGGCAGGTGGCCGTCGTGCTGGCCGTCGGCCTGACCTACCCGGTGCTGGAGGGCCTTGTCAGCTACGTCATCGTCCGGAGCCGACTGCCCCGGTTCACCCTGCGTCAGGCGCTGGAATCGGCCTTCATGGGCAGCTTCGGCAACGTCATCTGCCTTGGGGCCGGGTCCATGCCGATGCAGTCCTACTACCTCTACCGCAGCGGGCTGCCGCTGGGCCCCGGCGTGGGCCTGATGACCCTGCAATACGTTTTCCACAAGACCACGGTCCTGCTCTACGCCACGGTGATGCTGCTGCTTCAGCGCCGGTGGCTGGCGGCCAACACCTCCGGCGTGATGAATTACCTGCCCATGGCCTACTTCGTGGTGGCGGCGATCATCGTGGGGCTGGTGCTGCTCTGCGTTTCGCCCCTCATCCAGCGGTTTGCCCGCTGTGCGCTGGGCTGTCTGCCCAAGACCGAACAATGGCAGACCCGCCGGGAAACGTGGCTGGAGCAGCTGGACACCCTTGGCACTGAGAGCCGTCACCTGCTGGCCGACAAGGGCCGCTGCGTCAAGATCTTCGCCCTGCACACGGTCAAGCTGTTCCTGCTGTTCACTCTGCCTTCCCTCTGCATCCGGTTCATGGGGCTGCCCTGCGGCCTGAGCTTCTGGCAGGTGCAGCTCCTCACCAGCCTGATGCTCTTCCTCTCCAACGCCCTGCCCAACGTGGCGGGCATGGGTTCCATCGAAACGGCCTTCCTCCTCGTCTTCAGCTCCTTTCTGTCCAACGGCGAGGCCATGAGCACCCTGATGCTCTTCCGCATCGCCAGCTACTACTTCGTCTTCGGCTTCAGTGCCGTTGTCTCCCTCTTCGCCCAGAAGCATCTGGAGGAGCAGCCCCGCTGACGTAGTGGCGCGGTTCGCTTCCCCGCGAACTCGGCCAGCCTCCTAGACAAGCAAGTTAAATGGCCAAGTTCGGTTTTTATAACGCAGCTTCGTCCAGAATCGAACTTTGCCAGCTTGGCCAACTTCGAAATGGCTGGCCAAGTTCGAACTTGGCCACCAAACGGAACTTCGCCAATCTGGCCAACATCCAATATAGAACGTAGCTATATTATTATTTTTGAACTTGGCCATTAGATTTTCTACAGTAAGGGCAAAAACAAAAATCGGGGCACGTCGGTGGTCAAGCGACATGTCCCGTTTTTGTTTTCTGTTTTCGTGAAGGCCGCCGTACCAGAGCCGCCTTCACCGCGCAGGAGGGAGCGGAGCAAACCAGAATGCCGCGCCCTGCCAAAAGAAAAAGAGAGTATGGAATGGAGGAATCGGAACCCTTTGCAGAAGGTCCCGCAGCCTAGGTTAGATTTAACTAACCTTGCCGTGACAACAGGATACCATAGTTTGTCATGACTGTCAAGCCCCCTTTTGAACTTTTTTCGAAAAAAGTTTTTTTCCGGAAAATTGGGCACTTGTGCTAAGAAACTTTTGCCGCTTTTGTGTAAAATCCATCCATTCCCTCTTGCTTTTTCGAGGGATCATTGCTATTATAGTGTTAAGGCTGCCGGGCGCGGAACGTCACGCGCCTCGCCGCCCATTCGCCCGCCCCCAGAAAGCCGCATTGGATGCGGTTTTTCAAAGGCTCAATAGTTAGATAATGCTAACTGCCAATGGAATGGCAAGGAGCAAGGAGGTTCCAATGATCGATTTTGAACAGTGGGAAGGCTTTGAGGGCCGTATCTGGAAAGAGGAAGTCAACGTGCGCGACTTCATCCAGAAGAACTACACCCCGTATGACGGCGACGAGTCGTTCTTGGCCGGTCCCACCGAGGCGACCAACAAACTGTGGGGAGCTTTGCAGAAGCTCCAGAAGGAAGAGCGCGCCAAGGGCGGCGTGCTGGATATGGAGACCGAAGTGGTCAGCAGCCTGACCGCATACGGCCCCGGCTACATCGACGAGGAGCTGAAGGAGCTGGAGCAGGTCGTCGGCCTGCAGACCGACAAGCCCCTGAAGCGCGCCTTCATGCCCTACGGCGGCATCAAGATGGCCGAACAGGCCTGCACCACCTACGGCTATCAGCCCAGCGAAGAGCTGCACAAGATCTTCACCGACTACACCCGTACCCACAATCAGGCGGTCTTCGACGCTTACACCCCGGAAATGAAGAAGGCCCGCCACACCCACATCATCACCGGTCTGCCCGACACCTACGGCCGCGGCCGCATCGTCGGCGACTACCGCCGCGTGGCCCTGTACGGCATCGATGCGCTGATCCAGTTCAAGCAGGAGGACTTCGCCAACTGCGGCGACGGCACCATGACCGATGATGTCATCCGTCTGCGGGAGGAGATCGCCCGCCAGATCAACGCCCTGAAGGGCATGAAGAAGATGGCCGAGGCCTACGGCTTCGACATCTCCCAGCCCGCCAAGAACGCCAAAGAGGCTTGCCAGTGGCTCTACTTCGGCTATCTTGCCGCCATCAAGACCCAGAACGGCGCTGCCATGAGCGTGGGCCGCATCTCCACCTTCCTCGACATCTACATCCAGCGGGATCTGGACAAGGGCATCCTGACCGAGAGCGAGGCACAGGAGCTGATCGACCACATGGTCATGAAGTTCCGCATGGTCAAGTTCGCCCGCATCCCCAGCTACAACCAGCTGTTCTCCGGCGACCCCGTCTGGGCAACGCTGGAAGTGGGCGGCATCGGCATGGACGGCCGCAGCATGGTCACCAAGAACTGCTACCGCTTCCTGCACACGCTGGAAAACATGGGCCCCGCACCGGAGCCGAACCTGACCGTTCTGTACTCCTCTGCCCTGCCCGAAGCCTTCAAGAAGTACGCCGCCAAGGTCTCCATCCTCACCAGCTCCGTCCAGTACGAGAACGACGATGTGATGAAGCCCGTCTGGGGCGATGATTACTCCATCTGCTGCTGCGTGTCTGCCACCCAGACCGGCAAGGAGATGCAGTTCTTCGGTGCCCGCGCCAACCTGGCCAAGTGCCTGCTGTACGCCATCAACGGCGGCGTGGACGAGAAGAGCCACGAGCAGTGCGGCCCCAACTACGCCCCCATCACCAGCGAATACCTGACCTATGACGAGGTTCTGCCCAAGTATGTGCAGATGCTGGACTGGCTGGCCGGGCTGTACGTCAACGTGCTGAACCTCATCCAGTATATGCACGACAAGTACTACTACGAGGAAGCCGAGATGGCACTCATCGACACCGATGTGCGCCGCACCTTTGCCACCGGCATTGCAGGCTTCTCCCACGTCATCGACTCCCTGAGCGCCATCAAGTACGCCAAGGTCAAGGTCCTCCGCGACGAGACCGGCCTTGCCACCGGCTTTGAGGTGGAAGGCGACTTCCCGAAGTACGGCAACGACGACGACCGCGCCGACGAGATCGGCGTCTGGCTGCTACGCACCTTCCTTGAGATGATCAAGAAGCGCCACACCTACCGCAACTCCGAGGCCACCACCTCCATCCTGACCATCACCTCCAACGTGGTCTACGGCAAGTACACCGGCGCCCTGCCCGACGGCCGCGCCGCCTTTACCCCCTTTGCCCCCGGTGCAAACCCCAGCTACGGCGCAGAGCAGAACGGTCTGCTGGCTTCCCTGAACTCCGTGGCAAAGCTGCCCTACCACTGGGCGCTGGACGGCATCTCCAACACCCAGACCATCAACCCCGACGCGCTGGGCCACAGCGAGGGCGAGCGCGTGGAGAATCTGGTGCAGGTCATGGACGGCTACTTCGATCAGGGTGCCCACCACCTGAACGTCAACGTCTTCGGCAAGGAGAAGCTGCTGGACGCCATGGAGCACCCCGAAAAGGAAGAGTACGCCAACTTCACCATCCGCGTCTCCGGCTACGCGGTCAAGTTCATCGACCTGACCCGTGAGCAGCAGATGGACGTCATCTCCCGCACCTGCCATGCAGCCCTGTGACCTCATCGGCCGCGTTCACTCGCTGGAGAGCTTCGGCTCGGTGGACGGCCCCGGCGTCCGGTTCGTGGTCTTCCTGCAAGGCTGCGCTCTGCGGTGCAAATACTGCCACAACCCGGAGACATGGGCCGACGGCGGCGAGGAATGGACGCCGGAACAGTTGTTCCAGCGGGTCTACCGCTACCGCAACTACTGGGGCAGGAAGGGCGGCATCACGGTCAGCGGCGGCGAGCCGCTGCGGCAGATGGATTTCGTGACGAAGTTCTTCCAGCTTGCCCGCGCCAAGGGCGTGCACACCGCGCTGGACACAGCCGGTGAGCCTTTCCGCCCCGACGACCCGGCCTATCTGGCCAAGTTTGATACCCTGATGCAGTCCACCAGCCTCGTCATCCTTGACCTGAAAGAGATCGACCCCGAAAAGCACCGCCTCCTCACCGGCAAAGACAACGCCAACATCCTTGCCATGGCCCGGCACATCTCGGAGCTGGGCGTTCCCCTCTGGATCCGGCATGTGCTGGTGCCCGGCCTGACCGACGACGAAGAGGGTCTGCGCCGCACCGCAGACTTCATCCGGTCGCTCCAGACCGTGCAGCGGGTGGAGGTGCTGCCCTATCACACCTTGGGGCTGTTCAAGTGGCAGAAGCTGAACATCCCCTACCCCCTGCCCGACGCTGTTCCGCCCACTGCGGAGCAGCTCGCGCGGGCCGAGGAGCTGCTGGAGGTCCGGAGATACCCCGGCTGATGCTCCTTTCCTGAATACGCAAAGGTCCCCCCGGAACGTTGCAGCGCTCCGGGGGGATTTTTTGCTTTTTCTCAGTCCTCCGCCTCACGCTCGGCGGCGGTATTCTCCTCGTCCAGCAGAGAGGATGCTTCGGTCTGCTTGGTCATCTGGTCAGCGGTCCAGTCCAGCTGGGCTTTGCTGTCCAGATTCAGGGTGTAGCTGCATTCCTGCTTCATGCTGCCGGTGTGCAGCTCCTCGCTGTCCGCCACCTCGATGCCGTCGTAGAAGAAGGTCACGCCGGTGGGCTGGGCAGTCTGCTGCCGGATGATGTCGGTGATCTTCCGGCAGTCGATGGCGAAGGCCGCCTTCTGCTCATAGGGGCCGAACAGCTCGATGTTCACCTGCAGCACGCCAAGGCCGCTGTTGAGGTCGCTGGCGGCGGCGGTGGCCGTCTCGGCGCTGCCGTAGTAGTCGTACAGCCCTGCCCGGAGGTCCTTCAGCGGGATGTCCGGGGCCTCGTCCCGGATGGCGGCATAGAGGGTATTTTCGTAGTCCGCTGCGATCTTGGCCACCCGTGCTTCGTTGGCCGGGTCGATGCGGTCCAGCACCATGGGCAGGGCGCTCATGCACAGGCAGACCGCCATCAGGCACAGGCAGAAGAAGACGGACAGGAAATCGTACTTCCACTTTCCCGGCTTTGCGGCAAAGTAGAGCACCTCACCGCCCAGCAGACACAGCCCCGCCGCCGGAGCGATCTTGAGGGCCAGCTCCCAATTGAAATGGGGCAGGAAGTAGTAGCACAGGAAGAACGCTCCTGCTGCCATCAGGCAGACCCCCAGCGTCAGGCTGCCCACCCGGCGCACGGGGAGGCTTTTCGGTGTCTGGGGCGTCTGGGGCGCTTCCGGCGCGGCAGCCTCTGCCGTCCGCTCAGTTTTGTTCGGTTCCATCGTCGTCCTCCTTGGTGTCCTCCGGCTCCCCGTCGGCCTCGGCGTCCCGATGGCCGATGCTGTTCAGGATGGCCTGTACGTTGACCTTTTTATGCTCCTGCGGCTGGTACTCGGTGAACTCCTCCTCCGCCGCGTCGGCGGGCTGGGGCTTCTTGGCGGTGCGGGGGCCTTTCACCAGCCAGATGCCGCAGACGATGAGGGCCACGCAGACCACCACCTCCGGCAGTTGGTCCATGACCAGATAGAGTGCCCGGAAGACCGGGCTCGTCTTGCCCCAGCGCCAGAGCAGGTCGCCGAGGGTGTTCATGAGGATGTTCTGGTAGCCCACCAGCGCACCGAAGGCGATGAGCGCCCAGCCCAGCAGCTTGTGGCTGTCGGCCAGAAGCTGCGCAAGGCGCTTATCATGGGGGTCAAAGTGGACAAGGTAATCGTCCTCCGGGGCGGTGCCCATCCCGATCTGCGCCCGCAGGTTGAAGGTATCGAAAAAGCTGTACATATAGACGATGGGCAGTCCGATATATAATACTTCGATCTGCGTCATGGCACCAAGGGCAGCGGGCAGGCAGAACATCGTAATAAGCGACAGGCCGCGCTTCATATAGCCCTGATACATCTCCCCCGCGCCCGGAATCAGCGCGAACAGCAGGGTCAAAATCCCGTTTTTCTTCATAAGTCCAGTTCCTCGTTTCTCAAGTTGTAGCGTTTGATTCGGTGGTGTGGGGCACGGTGTCCAGCAGCCGCTGCAGCGGGCCGGAGAGCTTCCCGGCGTTGTCCCGGTCGGCCCGCGTTTCTACCGGCTTGCCCTGCGGCTCCGGCACCGCCGGACGGTCTTCTTCCACCGGCTGTGTCTGGCTCGCGGGCAGCACCGTGTTGAGTTCGGAGCCAAGGCGGGTGATCTGGCCGAGGGCACCGGTCTTCCACATGGTCAGCGCCAGCACCGCCGCCACGCTGGCCACGGCCACCCGGCCATAGGTGTTCTGCATCAGCCGCACCCAGATATTGCTCATCACGGCCCCGCGCAGCGGCTTTGGCGGCGTTTCCAGTGCATCCGCCGTCAGCAGCGCCGTGTAGCGGTCCATACAGCGATCGCAGTAGGACAGGTGTTCGGCGGTCTCCAGCCGCCCCAGCTCATCCAGCCCGCCCTTCGTCACGGCCAGAAGGCCCTCGTCGGTCAGGCAGCCGTCCTCACGAAACAATTCCATCTTCGCTCCTCCTTTCCTGACGGATCTTTTCCGCCAGCATCTTTTTGGCCCGGTAAATTTGCGCCTCCACCGTCTTCTGGGGTCGGCCGCAGAGCCGGGCGGCCTCGGCGGCGGTGTGCTGCTCCAGCAGCATCAGGCGGCAGGGCGTCTTGTAAGGCTCCCGCAGGTTCAGGATCATCTGGGTCAGGGTCTCCTCGCTCAGCGCGTCGAGCACCCGCTGTTCGGGGTCGGAGCCGGGCGGGGCGCCTTCCAGCGCCAGCACCTCGTCGCCGGGGGTGTTCACCCGCCGCACCCACGCGCTGCGCAGATGATCCTTCGCCTTGTTGGACGCAATGCGCGCCAGCCACTGCTTTTCGTAGCCGGGCGGGCAGCGGTCCATGGCACGCCATGCCGCCAGAAACGTTTCCTGCGCGAGGTCTTGTGCATCGCCTTCGTCCGGCACGAGCTGGTGGCAGACGGTGTAGACAAGCCCCTGATACTTCTGCACCAGCGCGCTGAATTCCAGTGTAGTCAACGGTCTGCAGGACCTCCTTTCGCAGCATTCGGGGCAGCCTTGGGCGGCCCTTCTGTACTCTTATACGGATCTGCCGGGCGGTTTCCTGCAAAAATCCGGAAAATTTTTTCAGCAAACGGCGGGCACATCTGGTATAATGGTATCATAACACAAAGTTCGCAGGAGGAAAAGGCCATGGCGCAAAGTACGAAACAGGCCCTGCTGGCGGCGCTTTCCGCTGCCGAGGGCGGGTACATCTCCGGCCAGCAGCTCGCCGAGGCGCTGGGCGTGAGCCGGGCGGCCATCCACAAGGCGGCGCTGGCCCTCACCGCACAGGGCTACGCGCTGGACTCGGCCCCCCGCCGGGGCTACCGGCTGGCGGGCGGCGACCCCTTCTGCGCCGAGGCCGTAGGCGAATACCCGGCCCCCATCTACCTCTACGACACCCTCGAAAGCTCCAACCTGACCGCCAAACAACTGGCGCTGGCCGGTGCCCCCCACGGCACGCTGGTGCTGGCGGGCCAGCAGAAGGCCGGGCGCGGGCGGCTGGGCCGCAGATTCGAAAGCCCCGCCGGGAAGGGCGTCTATTGTTCCCTGCTGCTCCGCCCGGCCCTTTCCGCCGCCGACGCCCAGACCGCCACCATCGCCGCAGCGGTCTCCGTGGCGCGGGCCGTGAAAGCGCTCTGCGGGCTGGAACTGGGCATCAAGTGGGTGAACGACCTGTATTATCAGGGCAAAAAGGTCTGCGGCATCCTGACCGAGGCGGGCACCGACATCGAGAGCGGCCAAGTGGAGTGGCTGGTGGTGGGCATCGGCCTGAACCTGACCACCACCCCCGCCGACTGGCCGGAGGAGCTGGCCCCCACGGCGGGCAGCCTCTTCCCCGGCGGCCCGTCCCCCGTCAGCCGCACCGCGCTGGCCGGTGCCATCGCGCGGGAGCTGCTGGCCCTCTGCCCCGCCTTCGACTGTCTGGACGAGTACCGCGCCCGGTGCTTCGTGCCGGGCCACTGGGTCACCGTCTGCACCGGCAGCGAAAGCTACGCCGCCAAGGCCCTTTTCATCGATGACCACGGCCAGCTCGTCGTCGAGCGCGAGGGCGGCCGCACCGAGGCCCTCCGCCACGGCGAGGTCAGCACCCGCCCCGCGAGGACGGAGTAAAAACTTTTTTGCAAAAAACGCTTGACTTTTCCAAGATCCGTGGTATAATTATCAACGTTCCGAGCCAAACAGCTCGAACGAAAACAGAATATGCGGATATGGCGGAATTGGCAGACGCGTTAGATTCAGGTTCTAATCGGGGCAACTCGGTGGAGGTTCAAGTCCTCTTATCCGCACTGAAAACACAGCACACTTTGTGTGCTGTGTTTTTTTGTGCGGATAAGAGGACTTGAACAGGGCGGCGGTGTGAAACACCGTAAGCAATCAGCCCAGTGGGCTGTTGCTTAGCCCGCGGTTCCTAGAGATTTAGGAATGTCTACCAAGAGGACTGCCGCTAAAGCATGCCGCTTTACAACAGCCCTTTTGGAAAGTCTTTGCTGTGCAGATAAGAGGACTTGAACAGCAACGACGACGACCGCTGCCTGCGGCAGAAACAGGGAGGAGTTGTTGGGGCAGCGGGCTGTTGCTTAGCCCGCGGTTCCTAAAATGTGGCCGATGCGGCGGATGGGTCGTGGTCAGTTTTCGCTCCCTGAAACTTCAAAAAAGGCAGCTTCTTCGCAAAATGAGTTATGGCGCAGCCGCTGCCGATGTGTTATACTGATACCGGACAAGCTGAAAAGGCTCACCGCCCTGAAAAATATTCTGAAGGAAGGTATTTCTATGGCAACTTGTACTCCCAAATCCTTTGATCTGACCGGCAAGATCGCGCTGATCACCGGCGCATCCTACGGCATCGGCATGGCCATTGCCAAGGCAATGGCAGCCAATGGCGCGACCATCGTGTTCAACGACATCAAGCAGGAGCTTGTGGACAAGGGGCTTGCCGCTTACAAAGAGGCTGGCATCGACGCCCACGGCTACGTCTGCGACGTCACCGATGAGGACGCCGTGAACGCTCTGGTGGCAAAGATCACCGCCGAAGTCGGCCACATCAACATTCTGGTCAACAATGCGGGCATCATCAAGCGCATCCCCATGACCGAAATGAGCGCTGCTCAGTTCCGTCAGGTGGTGGATGTGGACCTGAACGCTCCCTTCATCGTGGCAAAGGCCGTCATCCCCGACATGATCGCTCAGGGCGGCGGCAAGATCATCAACATCTGCTCCATGATGAGCGAGCTGGGCCGTGAGACCGTCTCCGCTTACGCTGCTGCCAAGGGCGGCCTGAAGATGCTGACCAAGAACATCGCTTCCGAGTACGGCCAGTACAACATCCAGTGCAACGGCATTGGACCCGGCTACATCGCTACCCCGCAGACCGCACCCCTGCGCGAGATCCAGCCGGACGGCAGCCGCCATCCCTTCGATCAGTTCATCGTCGCCAAGACCCCCGCTGGCCGCTGGGGCGAGGCAGACGATCTGGGCGGACCCGCTGTCTTCCTCGCATCCGAGGCTTCCAACTTCGTCAACGGCCTGATCCTGTACGTTGACGGCGGCATCCTCGCTTACATCGGCAAGCAGCCGGGCTGAGAGGATCGCTGAGCCGATCGGGTAACTAAAACACAAGGGGGCTGCTGCGCAAGCCCCAACCAAAGAGACCGGAGTTGTTTGGCCAAACGGCTTTACAACTCCGGTCTTTTGCTGCCGCACGACAAAAACACAGCCCCGCTTTGGTGAAGGAGAAGCCAAAGCGGGGCTGTATTTTAATGAAGGAGAAAGGAAGGGAAAATCAGGTTACAGATTCAGCTCAAACTGTTCTGCCGTGATGGTTGCTTTGCCATCGGCAGCAAAGGTGATGCCGTCGGCAGACTGGGGGGTGTAGATCCATACGGTCATGGTCTGCTCGCCATCGTTGGCGAAAACTTCGATGCTGTTTTTATCCAGCAGGATGCGGAGCTTCAGCGCACCATTCTGGCTGCGGACCTTGCAGCTGCGGCGGTGCACGATGTCGGCACGGGAACCGGCATAGCTGCGGTCCAGCGTCAGCTCGGAGGTGTGGGGGTCGTAGGTCAGGCTGGTGTGATGGTCTGCATCGGCGGCCAGCTTCAGGGTGAAGGAGCGGTATTCGCCGGGCTGCACCGTAACGGTCAGGTCGGCCACACGGCCCTTGATGCCTTCCAGAGAAGTTTCGCTTTGCACCGTCACATTTTCGTGGAAGGTGCGCTTGCCGTGGACGGCATCCAGCTCCCGCACCGGGGTCTGAACAATGCGTCCGTCCTTGATGTGCAGCTCGCGGGGGCAGATGGTCTGCCCGAACCACTTGCAGCCCTTGGGCTTATCCTCGGTATCCGACCATGTTTGCAGCCATGCAGTCATGATCCGGCGGCCATCCGGGGCAAGGGTGGTCTGGGTGGCGTAGAAGTCGATGCCGCCATCCATCAGCTGCACGTTTTCTTTCGTGAAGGTGTGGGTGGCTTGGTCGTAGCTGCCGATGAAGGCAATCACGTTGTGACCGTTGTGGAACTCGCCCTTGGGCAGCATCTCCATGGGGCCGAGCATCAGGACCTGCTTGCCGTCCAGCGGGAAGAAGTCCGGGCACTCCCACATTTTGCCGTACTGGTTGTTGCAGCGTTCCAGCACCGTGACAAAGTGCCAGTCGAAGCCGTCTGCGCTCTGGAACAGTGCTGCTGCGCCGCTGCCGTCCTCGGCGAGGCAGACAGTAACGACAGAGTAGGTGCCGTCGGCCTCACGCCAGACCTTGGGGTCCCGGAAGTCGAACTTGCTGAAGCCTTCCGGCAGGTCTTTCTGGGTCAGCACCGGGTTGCAGGCAGGCTTTTCGTAGTCGAGACCGTCACCGATGGCAATGCTCTGGGTCTGGATGTCCCGCATCTCCCCATTGGGCTGCTTTTCTGCCACCACGCTGGTGTACATCAGCAGCTGCTTGCCGTCATCCATCTGGGTGGCAGAGCCGGAAAAGCAGCCGGGGCCGTTGTCCGCCGGGGAATCCGGGGCCAGTGCACAGGGCAGATACTCCCAGTGCAGCAGGTCGGTGCTGACGGCGTGACCCCAGTGCATGGGCGCCCACCGCACATCGTAGGGGTTATACTGATAGAACTGGTGATACTTCCCTTTATAATAAGAGAAGCCGTTGGGGTCGTTGAGCCAGCCCACATAGGGGGTCATGTGGTAGGCAGGGCGTTCCGCCGGGGAAATGGCAGCGCCGTGCTCGGCCTCGTAGGCACGTGCTTTTTGTAAGGTCAAATCGTTCATGGAATCCTCCAAAGGAAAGAACTCTTATGCGTAGTAGGCATCCAGATATTTCTGCATGATGCCCAGATAGTCGGACAGGCCGTAGGCTTCCAGCTTGCTCAGATATTCGTTCCACTCTGCATCCGTAGTGCCGTTCATGATCCAGTCCGCCTTTTGGGTATTCATGTAGGTCTGCAGATCTGCCTGCAGGTTAGAGACCTGCTCGGTGTCCTCGCTGCTCATAAAGACATTGGGATAGACATAATCGTTGTTCATATCCGGGGTGTAGATGTCCTTGATCCAGTCCAGACGGTACTGTGCATCGTCCGGGCAGGTAACGTATACACCATAGTACTCATCCAGAACCGCCAGAGGCCCGCTGACACACTGGGCTTCACGGACTTCCACGGGAGAAGCATCGCCCAGAGGAGCATGCTTCAGCATGGGCTCGCCCTTATCGTTGGTGGACAGTTCAAAAATGTTAAAGCCTTCCGCATCGCCGTAGGTACCCCAGTTGTTCTGCGGAGACTGGAGGGGTGCGTACATCTGATCCAGCCATGCGCAAACCAATGCGGGGTTTTCCGCCTTTGCGGTGACAACGCATCTGCCGCGGGCAAAGCCGCTGGTGAAAGAGCCGTTCTGCGGAGTGATATTGCGGGTATCGGCGGTCAGGGCGGGCAGCGGCTCCCAGTCGGTCAGGTTGTCAATGTTGGCAACATCCCAGCTGAAGCAGACACCATAGCGGCCAGCCTTGCCCTTGGAAACATAGGTGGACCACTCCTGCGTGAAGCACTCCGGGTCGATGAGCTTTTCGTCATACAGCTTGTGCAGCCAGTCCAGACCATCGCGGTAGCCCTGCTGGGTGGCGGCACAGATGACTTTCCGGTCGTTGGTAACAGCGATATGGCGGTCCTTGTCTGCATCGCCGTAGCCTTCGCCAAAGCCATTGATGAGGATGCTGGGGTCCTGATCGCCGTTGTTGACGATGCAGGACATGGGGATGATGTCGCCGTCAATGCCATACTCTGCCTTGATGGAAGCGGCGTTATCACGGAATGCCATCAGCACCTGTTCAAACTCGTCCACTGTGGTGGGCATCGACAGGCCGAGGAAGTTCAGCCACTTGGTATTGATGAAGCTCATGTTGCCAATGGTCTGGATGGCGGTCTTTTCTGAGCCGAGCTGCTCGATCCAAGGCAGTGCCCAGATGTGGCCCTCGCTGTCGGTGCACATGGTGCGGTACTCCGGGTACTTCTCAAAGACCTTCTGGAGATAAGGCATATTGTTGTCAATGTAGTCTTCCAGATTGAGGATGACACCCTGATCTGCGTAGCGCAGCAGATTGCTGTCGCTAAAATCAGCAGTAAAAACAAAATCCGTCAGGGTGTTGGGGTTGGACATATTCAGGGTGATCTTATCGCTCCACTGGTCGGACTGGATGGCGGTCCAGTCGATGTGCACATTGGTCTGCTCTTCCAGACGCTTGAAGATGGTGCGGTTGTTCGGTTCGGGTTCGCTGCCCACAGGGAAGCTGGTCATGCCGGTAAAGGTGACCTTTTCGGGCAGCGGAAATTCAACGGCACCGGTCGTGTCCACAGCTGCGGCAGCAGAATTGTTGCCGCCGGTGGATTTGCCGCCGCCACAGGCAGACAGAGCAGCGGCAGAGCCCGCCAGAGCGCAGACCTTGAGGAAGTTGCGGCGAGAGATCAGCTTTTTCATGGTATTTTCTCCTTTTTTATGTTTCGTTCTTCGTGTAACAGATGAGCGTACCGGCTCAAAAATTCTGGAGTATCCTCAGCCTTTAATGGAACCAGCCATGATACCGGCATCAAAATACTTCTGGAAGAAGGGATACATCACCAGCAGCGGCAGACTGGAAATAATAATGGTTGCATATTTGAGCAGCTCTGCCATCTTCGCACGTTCGGCCGTGCTCTGGATATCTGCGATCATGCCGGATTCCGGCTGGCTCTGGATCAGGATGGAACGCAGCACCAGCTGCAGCGGCTGCTTCGATGCGCTGTTCAGGTAGATCATGGCGTCAAAGTAGCTGTTCCACATGGCCACGAACTGCCACAGAGCCAGAACTGCCACCACCGGCATACAGACGGGCAGCAGGATCTTGAAGAAGTAAAGCATCTCGCTGGCTCCATCCACATCCGCAGCTTCACGCAGCTCACGCGGGATGCCTTGATAATAGGTACGGGCAATGATCATGTTCCACACGCTGAATGCGCCCGGCAGAATGACCGCCCACATGGAATCCAGCAGACCCAGATTGTTGATGAGCAAGTAGGTAGGGATCAGACCGCCGCTGAAAAACATCGTGATCACAAACAAGGTGTTGAAGATCGCTTTGCCTTTGAAGTCCGGCAGCGACATGGGATAAGCGGCAAGCATGGTCACAGCTACCGAGATGATGGTGAAGATGATGGAGTAAAGTACCGCGTTCTTGAAGCCGACCCAGATCTGCTTGTCCGAAACGACACGCTGGTAAGCATCCAGACTCCACTTGCTGAAATCAAAGGAGATGCCCTTGTTTTGCAGAGTGACCGGGTCCATAAAGGACGCGATGACGATGTAGATCATCGGAACGATGATCGCCAGCAGGAACAAGCCCAGAAGTGCGTAGCCGCAGTACAGGATGATCTTATCTTGTTTGGTGTAGAGGGCCATTTTTGATTTTTTCTGTTTTGCCATGGTAAACCCCTCCTTACAAGCCCTTGCCATCGTTCATTTTGGCAACGACCTTGTTCACTGCGATCAGCAGGATGACGTTGACAACGGTGTTGAACAGACCGACTGCCGTGGAAAAGCTGTAATCGCCGTCCAACAGGCCCTTTTTATAAACGTAGGTTGCAATGATCTCGGCAGTGTTCAGGTTCAGGTCCGTTTGCAGGGCATAGGCCTTTTCAAAACCGATGCTCATGATGTTGCCTGCCTGCAGGATGAACTGAATCACGACCATATCTTTAATGGCGGGCCACTCCACCGTCATGATCTGCTGGATCAGGTTTGCGCCGTCGATCATGGCAGCTTCCTTCAGATCTTTGCTGGCGTTAGAAAGGGATGCGGTGTACATGATGGATGCCCAGCCGGCACCCTGCCAGATGCCGCTGATGATGTAGATGGGGCGGAATGCTTCCGGCAGCGTCATGAAGTTGATGCTGGTGTGAAGCAGACCGTTCACCGGGCCGGTGACACTCAGCAGCACCCGGACGATGCCGCACAGCACGATGACCGAGATGAAGTTGGGCATATACAGCACCAGCTGCACCTTCTGCTTGATCTTCTTGCTCTCGATACGGTTGAGCAGGAATGCCAGCAGGATGGGGATCGGGAAGCCCCACAGCAGACCGTAGACGCTCAGCTTCAGGGTGTTGATCAGATAACGCTGGAAGTCCGGCGAGGACATGAAGCGGGTAAAGTTTTTGAAGCCTACCCACTCGCTGCCCCAGATGCCCCGGAAGGGATTGTACTTCTGGAATGCGATCAGCACACCGCCCATGGGAGCGTACTTGAACACCAGCGTCAGCGCCACGGCAGGCAGCAGGAACAGCAGGTAAAGCTGCCAATGCCGTTTGATGTAGACCCACGTGTTGTGCAGCTTGCGTTCCGCTGTCAGCACAGCCGTTTCCGGCGAGGCCGTCTTTGCTTTCATGAATCATTCTCCTCCTTTTGGTTTGTGTTTTACATTTGCACCTTTGGATTTTACGTTTTCGCTTCGATTGTGCAAATGTAAAATTCTTTAATTCATTTATACCACGCAAATAAGCGAATGTCAACGATAATTCATGGGATACATAAAGGAATACTGTGCATTTGTACAGGTGCACAAATTTGAACATGTGCAAATGTGCAAAATGATGATTTGCATTTTTACATTTGACTAATTTGTGCATTTGCACTATACTGGAGCCATAAAGAATAAGATCCGTCACCAGACTTTACCTATAAAAGAAAGAACATCCGCCCCTATATTATAAGGAAAGAGGTTGACTTATGGCAACCAAAGTCACCATTCAGGATATTGCAAACGAACTGCAGCTTTCCCGCAACACAGTTTCAAAGGCCATCAACAACACCGGTGTGCTGGCAGATGCCACACGGGAGAAGATCCTGCGCAAAGCCGCCGAAATGGGCTATAAGCAGTTCGCCTATCTGCCGCTGTTTCAGGAAGACGCTGCAAAAACAGCAGAGTCTTCCATTCTGCCCCGTGGCAAACGGGAGATCGCCATGCTGACGACCCAGTTTCTGAACAGCTCTCACTTTTCCTCCATGATGCTGGATCGTTTCCAGTCGGAAATCGACCATCTGCACAGCAGCATGACCATTCATCGCATTTCTCCCACAGAGCTGAAAGAGAAAAAACTTCCCTCTTCTCTCGACATCCAGCGCACAGCCGGCATCATCTGCTTTGAAGTATTCGACTATGACTACGCACAGATGCTGTGCGATCTGGATGTTCCGCTGCTGTTTGTAGACACCCCTGTGATGGATATGCGTCCTCCCCTGAAAGCCGACCGCCTTTATATGGAAAACCGCATTGAGACCCAGAATGCGGTGGCCCACATGGTCCAGCGCGGCAAAAAACGCATCAGCTTTGCGGGGGATAAAAACCACTGTCAGTCCTTCTTTGAGCGTTATATAGCTTATAAGGATGCAATGGAGTACTTTGGTCTGACAGAAGGCCTGAGCACCTGTGCGATGCCATCTGGACAGCAGAACTATCCGGTATCCCTGTACGAAACCATCCGTCGGTTCAAAACGATGCCGGATGCCTTTGTCTGCGCCAATGACTTTGTTGCCATGGATCTGGTCAAGGCATTGAATGAGCTGAGGTATTCGGTTCCCGATGATATCTGGGTCTGCGGCTTCGATGACAGTCCGGAGGCTTCCTACTTTGCCCCCCATCTGACTTCGATCCACATCCATGAACAGATCATGGGCTACACCGCTGCCAATCTGCTTATGACCCGCATCGAAGAGCCATCGCTGAACTATCGCACCGTCTATACGGAAACCAGCCTGATCCTGCGCGAATCCACAGGAGATTGAGCGAAAGGAGAACCCCCATGCGTGACCTGTTCAATACGGACAAGCCGCTGTTTGCTGTGCTGACGAAATTGACTTACAGTGCTTACCTGAACATCTTATGGCTCGTGTGCAGTCTGCCCATCGTTACCATAGGAGCTTCTACGACTGCATTGTTCTACGTCACCCTCAAAATGGCGGAAGATCGGGACGATGGTCTGACCCGGATGTTTTTTAAGGCGTTCCGGGAGAATTTTAAGCCGGCCACAAAACTCTGGCTTATCCTGCTGACAGTCGGCAGTTTCCTAGTTGCGGACGGCTTTGTGCTGCGCCGAATGTGGAGCGAAAACATTTTCTGGACGCTGCTCACTGCAGTGCTGATTGGTGCGGCAATCCTGTACGGCATCGTTCTTCTGTATGCCTTTCCTCTGCTGGCACGGTTTGAAAACACCACCTTCGGCATCCTGAAAATAGCGCTTCTCGTGGGTGTCCGGTATCTGTTTTGCACCCTGCTGATGGCGGCGATCTATGGCATCATGGGGTACGTCATCGTGTTTGTGTTCACACCTGCCTTCCTGCTGGGCATGGGCTTCTGCGCCATGCTCTGCTCCTTTCTGATGCTTCGGATCCTCTATCTGATCGGTGGAGACCCTGATGCAGTACACGAGGAATCCGACCATGACGAAAACTGACCGGGATACGCTCCGCTCCCTCCATGGGCGCAAAAAGTGGGAGCACATCTGGGCTTATTACAAGCTGCCCATTGCGATCGTGCTCATCGTCGTCTACATCCTTGGCTATGCAGCCTACCGCCATGTGACGAAAAAAGAGGATGTGCTTTACCTTGGTCTGGTAAATATCACTGCCGGGTCTGATCTGACGGAACAGCTTACCACCGGCTTTGCCGAGGCACAGGGTCTGACCAAAAAGCAACAGGTCGATCTGCTGTCCGGCTTGCTGCTCAGCGAAAGCGAAAGCGCAGAGGAGCAGTATGTATATGCTTCGGAGATGAAGCTGCTGGGTGCAGTCAGTGCCCAGCGGTTAGATGTTGTTCTGATGGACGAATATGCACGGGATCAGCTGTTGGCAGAGGATTATTTTCTCGATCTGCGGACACTGGATGCGTCTTTCCATGCACTGCCGGGTCTGAACGCCGGTGGGACCGTGCTGGATATTTCGGACACGCCGTTTGTCAGGCAGGCAGGTTTTTCTGGCAAGGTCTATCTTGGGGTGGTGCAGAATGCACCGCACCCGGAGCGTGCAGCCGCTTACATTCATTATCTGTTCCAGCGGTGATCGTTGGGTTTTAGCTTATAGGATAAAAATAAGGAGAAAACGCATGGACATTTTAACGATTGGTGAAGTTTTGATCGACCTGACCCAGACCGGCAAGGATGCGCGCGGCATTCCTCAGTTTGCCGCAAACCCCGGCGGTGCCCCGGCCAATCTGGCGGTAGCCGCTTCCAGACTGGGCGCACAGACCGCCTTTATCGGCAAGGTGGGTGCGGATGCCTTTGGCCGCTACCTGAAAGAGGTTCTGGCAGAAAACAAGGTAGACGTTTCCGGCATGGCGGTGGATGCAGACCACCCCACCACCATGGCGGTGGTTTCGGTGGATGCCACCGGCGAGCGGGATTTCAGCTTCTACCGCAGCGCCAATGCTGACGTGATGCTGAGCAAAGAGGACATTTCGGACGAGGCTCTGAAAGCTGCCAAAATCGTCCACTTTGGTTCTGTCAGCCTGACCGCTGACCCCTCTCGCACTGCTACACTGGACGCTGCTGCCCGTGCCAAAAAGCTGGGTGCTGTCATTACGTATGACCCGAATTACCGTGCAAACCTCTGGAAGAACAAAGAGGATGCCATTGCCCAGATGAAAGCTCCCCTGCCGCTGGTGGATATCCTGAAAGTGTCCGACGAAGAGCTGCCCCTGCTCACCGGCACCACCGACTGCGAAAGCGGCACTGCCCAGCTTGCCCAGAACGGCATCCGGCTGATTTTCGTCACCTTGGGTGCAAACGGCGTGTTCTACCGCTTTGGGGACAATACCGGTCATGTGGCTGGCGTTCCCTGCAAGGTGGGCGACACCAACGGCGCAGGGGACACCTTCTTTGGGGCTGCCCTGTCCAAGCTCTGCAAGGAGAAGCTGGACACCCTGACGGTGGACAAGCTGGAAAGCATTCTGGCCTTTGCCAACAAGGCCGCCAGCATCACCACCAGTCGGCATGGTGCCATCCCCGCCATGCCCACCCTTGCGGAAGTGGAGGGCTGAACCATGGCAGCAAAACAGGAATTTGAGTCTCGGTTTGCCAAGCACAAAGATGAGCTGGAATGGCTGTTCATGGAGCTGTACCACAACCGGGAAGGGCTGGAAGTTCTGGAGCGGGAGATGGCAGAAGCCTACAACGCCCGCAGCGCCGAGCTGAAAGCACTGGACAAGGCACGCTCTGCCGACCCGGAGTGGTACAAGCGGGGCAATATGTTCGGCATGACCATGTACACCGACCTCTTTGCCGGAAATTTGAAAGAGCTGGCAAAGAAACTGCCCTACCTCAAGGAGCAGAAGCTGACCTATCTGCACCTGATGCCCCTGCTGCAGATGCCCCACCCCCACAACGATGGCGGCTATGCGGTGGAGGATTTCGATACCGTAGACCCGGCCCTTGGCACCAACAAAGATCTGGAAAACCTGACCCGTGAACTGCGGAAAGCCGGCATCAGCCTGTGTCTGGATTTTGTCATGAACCACACCGCCAGCACCCACCGCTGGGCCATGGCGGCAAAGGCGGGCGACCCGTGGTTTCAGGCCTATTACCATCTCTATGACGACCGCACCATTCCCGACCAGTACGAGCAGACGGTGCCGCAGGTGTTCCCCAACACCGCGCCCGGCAACTTTACATGGTGCGAGGAAATGCACAAGTGGGTGCTGACCACCTTCCACGACTACCAGTGGGATCTGAACTACGGAAACCCGGCAGTGTTCGTGGACATGACCAAGAGCATCCTGCACCTTGCCAACCTTGGCGTGGAGGTGTTCCGCATTGATGCCGTGCCCTATATCTGGAAGCAGCTGGGCACCACCTGCCGCAATCTGCCGCAGGTGCACACCATCGTGCGGATGCTCCGCATGGTGCTGGAATGCGTCTGCCCGGCGGTCATCCTCAAGGGCGAGGTGGTCATGGCTCCCAAGGAGCTGGCGGCCTATTTCGGCACCCCGGAAAAGCCGGAATGCCACATGCTCTACAACGTGTCCACCATGGTCAACCTGTGGGGTGCCCTTGCCAGCCGGGACACCCGGCTGCTGAAAGCCCAACTGGATGCTCTCCACGCCCTGCCGGACAACTGCTGGTTCGTGAACTATCTGCGCTGCCACGATGACATCGGCTGGGGTCTGGATGAGGCGGTGGAAAACCGGCTGGGCATGGACCCCCAGAAACACAAGGAATACCTGTACCACTTCTACGAGGGCAATTTCCCCGGCAGTTGGGCAAAGGGCGAGCTGTACAATTACGACCCTGCCACCGGCGACGCCCGGAGCTGCGGCACCACCGCCAGCCTGTGCGGTATCGAACAGGCACTGGACAAAAACGATAAAATTGCGCTGGATTATGCCGTGAAGCGTGATCTGCTGCTGCACACTGCCATGGCGTTTTTGCAGGGCTTCCCCATGCTGAACTGCGGCGATGAGATCGCACAGCTCAATGGCTGGGACTACAAAAACGACCCCGACCGTGTGGAGGACAGCCGCAACCTGCACCGCAGCAAATTCAACTGGGAAGATGCCAAGCAGCGCACCCGGAAGGGCACGCTGCAAAACGCCCTGTGGCAGGGCATGGAAGAGCTGCGTCAAATGCGGGCAGACCCCTGCTTTGCCCCGGATGCGTGGGTGACCACATGGGACAGCCACAACCCCGGCGTGCTGGCGCTGGTACGCAAGCGCGGCGAGGAAACGCTGGTGGGACTGTTCAACTTTACCGAGTACCCGGCGGGGGCAAGTCTGGACGCTCTGGGTGGCGAGTACCACACCCCGGAGGGCACTTCCGTCTGGCTGGCAGATGTGGAACTGGAACCCTATCAGGCGCTGCTGGTAAAAAATAAATAAGGAAAACGAGAACCACCCCGAACAGCAACGACCAAAGGCAGGGTATCATCATGGCGATGGTATCCTGCCTTTTGCTATTTTCAACTGCGTATGGTATACTCGGCCTAGTTCAACAAATCGGAATTCAAGGAGGTTCTGTTATGCACACGGAGAAGAAATCCCACCGGTCTAGGATGGATCCTATTGTTGCTTTAGTTTTGATTTTTGCTGTACTAAAAGTAACAGGATTGATTTCGTGGTCATGGCTATGGGTATTCAGCCCAATTTGGATCACCCTTTTGTTTTTCGCTGCTATTTTTTCTTCCATTTTGGTCGGTGGACGAATCGTTAAAGGAAAGTGGTAACTTCCAGTTTGCGCAGCGCAGCAATGAAAGCCCCAGTGGGGCTTTTAAGCGACAGCAGATGGAATAGCCTTGCCCCGACAAGTTCGCAGATGTATATCCCCTAAGCGCAAAGCGGCCGTTTCCTCTCCTGCGCGGAGAGGCGAAACGACCGCTCTTTATTTTTTCCGGTATTCCCGTGGTGTCATGCCGAAGTGTTTCTTGAACGCCCGGTTGAAATAGGATAAATTTTCAAACCCGCACCGGGAAGCGATGGTCAGCACGGTTTCGTCTGTAGTATGCAGCGCTTCGGCGGCGGCGTTCAGGCGGTACTCGTTCAAAAACGTGATGAAACTTTGTCCCGTCATCTGCCGGAACCACCGCATGAAATGGCTGGCGCTGCAGGAGCAGACCCCTGCAGCATCCGCGACTCGGAGTTCTTCGGCATAGTGGACAGAAAGCCATTGCAGAACCGTTTTTAACCGCTGGGTGTCGGCGGTCTCCGTGGGGAGCTGCTGTTTTCCCTGCGCAATGAGCAGGGCCAGAAAGTGCAGCAGCTCCCCTTTTACGACCAATTCATAGCCGGGGCGTTTGGTGTGGTTGGCATCTTCCACCTCCCGCAGACAGGCCGCAGCGGGAAGATAGCACAGATCATTCGGCGTCAGATGCCCGGTCAGCGCCAGCCGCCCGCTTTGCAGCGGAAAAATATACTTTTCTGCGCACAGGTCTCCCGCACCGCCCAAAAGTTCCAGCTCAAAGATGATGTTTTCGTACTCCATGGACTGCCCCTCGGCCTGCCGCAGCGCATGAAGGGTGCCGGGCGTAAAAATAAAAATATCCCCCATGCGGGCCGGGTAGATCACAGCTCCCATCTGCACCAGCCCCGCACCTCGCTTGACAAAGACCAGCTCCATGCTGTCGTGCCAGTGGAGCGCCACCTGCGGGAAATCCCCCGGAATGGTACAGGGATAAAGGTTGAACGGGAACCGCACGGCTCCGTGCTGCTTTGTTTCCTGCAAAGATGCCTGATTTTGCATCGTCTCACCTCCCGATGATCGGATTGTACCACAATTTGCACCGATTCGGCAAGATTTTGATTGTTTGCTGTGGTATATCTTGTGGCAGAGATGTCAAACCTGCTTTCCGTATCAAAGGAGGATCTGTTTATGAACTTCACCGAAACGTTACAGAATCTCACCGGCAAGCCGCTGGCCGACTGCACGAATCAGAACCTGTACCTTGCTCTGCTGGAAGTCGTCCGGCAGAAGAGCGCAAACCGGATTCAGCCGGTCACCGGCCGCAAGCTGTACTATATCAGCGCCGAGTTCCTCATCGGCAAGCTGCTTTCCAATAACCTCATCAATCTGGGGCTGTACGACGAAGCCCGGAATGCACTGGCCGCCGCCGGCAAGAGCCTGTCCGACATTGAAGAATTGGAGCCGGAACCCTCTCTGGGCAACGGCGGTCTGGGCCGTCTGGCCGCCTGCTTCCTTGATTCGCTGGCAACCCTGAATCTGCCCGGAGACGGTGTGGGTCTGCGGTATCACTTCGGCCTGTTCCATCAATCCTTTGAAAACGGCATGCAGAATGAGAAGCCGGATCCGTGGCTGACCGCCCACAGCTGGGCAGAAAAGACCGACATCACCTACCCAGTGGAGCTGGCCGGCAAGGAATACACGGCACGCCTGTACAAGCTGGCCGTTACCGGCTACGAGGGCCGCACCAACACCCTGAACCTGTTCGACCTCGACACCATCGACGAGAGCATCGTCCACGACGGCATCGCTTTCGACAAAACCGCCATCGATAAGAACCTGACCCTGTTCCTCTACCCGGATGACTCCGACGAGGCGGGCCGCCGCCTACGGGTGTACCAGCAGTATCTGATGGTCTCCGCCGGTGCCCAGCTGATCCTTGCCGAATGCGCCGCCCGCGGCTGCAATTATCACGACCTTGCCGACTATGCCGCCATCCAGATCAACGACACCCACCCCAGCATGGTCATCCCGGAGCTGATCCGGCTGCTGGGCGAAAAGGGCATCGAATTTGAGGAAGCCGTAGAGATCGTCACCAAGACCTGCGCCTACACCAACCACACCATTCTGGCCGAAGCGCTGGAAAAGTGGCCCCGCGCCTATCTGGATGCCGTGGTGCCCCAGCTGATGCCCATTATCGAAAAGCTGGATAAACTGGCCCGCACCCGTACCAAAGACGAGAGCCTTGCCATCATCGACAAGGACGACCGGGTACACATGGCTCACATGGACATTCACTTCACCCACTCCACCAACGGCGTGGCGGCGCTGCACACTGAAATTTTGAAAAATTCCGAGCTGCACGGCTTCTATGAACTGTACCCGGAAAAGTTCAACAACAAGACCAACGGCATTACGTTCCGCCGCTGGCTGCTGGAGTGCGACCCCCGCCTGACCGCTGAGCTGGAACAGCGCATCGGCTCCGGCTTCCGTAAGGATGCCGCCGAGTTGGAAAAGCTGCTCGCCTTTGCAGACGACGAGACCGTGCTCAACGAGCTGACCGCCGTGAAAAAAGCCAACAAGGAAGCCCTTGCCGACTGGCTGCTGCGCACCCAGAACGTAAAAGTAAACACCGAAGCCATGTTCGACATCCAGTCCAAGCGTCTGCATGAGTACAAGCGCCAGCAGCTGAATCTGCTGTACCTCATCCACCAGTATTACGAGATCAAGGCGGGCCACCTGCCCGCCGTACCGCTGGTGAGCATCTTCGGTGCCAAGGCTGCCCCGGCCTACACCATCGCAAAGGACATCATCCACGCCCTGCTGACCCTCTCGAAGGTCATTGCCGCTGATCCGGAAGTATCCCGGTGGCTTCAGGTGGTGTTCGTGGAAAACTACAACGTCACCGCCGCCGAAAAGCTTATCCCGGCTTGCGACCTGTCTGAGCAGATCAGCCTTGCCTCCAAGGAAGCCTCCGGCACCGGCAACATGAAATTCATGCTGAACGGTGCGCTGACGCTGGGCACTATGGACGGTGCCAATGTGGAGATCCGCCAGCAGGTGGGCGAAGAAAACATCTATATCTTCGGCCAGACCTCGGATCAGGTCATCCACCGTTACGCCGTCGGCGATTATGTCGCTGCCCAGTGGTATGAGGGGGATCCCAATCTCCGCCGCGCCATCGACTTTCTCACCGGGCCGGAGATGCTGGCCGCCGGTCATGCCGAAAATCTGACCCGTCTGCATGACGAACTGATCCACAAAGACTGGTTCCAGACCCTGCCGGACTTCAACGCCTACGTGGTGCGCAAAGGGCAGGCTCTCAGCGATTACGCCTGCGACCCCATGGGCTGGCGCAAAAAGTGTCTGGTAAACATCGCCAAAGCCGGCATGTTCTCCTCCGACCGCACCATTGCCGAGTACAACCGCGACATCTGGCATCTGGGCAAATAATTCTCCTATCTGAACCCACGTGATCAGGAACTATGCCAAGACCCGCCCGGTCTATGATGTCTGCCGCAGGTCAGGGCACAGCCCAGCAAGCATTTTGCAACGCAAAATAGACTGGGATACCTGACCGGAGCGGATATTTTGTGCGCTGGCGGATGTATTGCAGGTGGAACAAGCGCAATCAAACGCCAAAATGAAATCCTGATATCGGCCAACTCTGCAAGTTCTATCCACAAAAACGCCCGGATGGTTTGATTTTCAACCATCCGGGCGTAGCTGTTTCTCTGTTCCGAGGAACATTTTTCACAAAAACCGCGATGATAAGCCCCTAATGGCAACTGCCTATGCACAGGTATCCGCAGTCGCAGTAGGGCCCGCCGGAGGCAAGGGTGTACTGCCGCACGAAATTTGTCACGCCGCCCGCTTCGCTCATGGTGTAGTCCAGATGGCACAAAGCAGGGGTCAGGTCGTACAGACCCAGTTCCTTCATCAGCACACAGATGCCGCACTTGGTAAAGCGTCCCTCGTAGCCGCTGCCGTCCGGGTATTCGTAAAATTCCATGTTCCACGAGTAGGGGTTGCGGTCGGCGGCTTTCAGAGCGGCAGTGGCCTTCATAGCGGCAATGTCCTTTGGGGTAAACTTGCTTTTTCCGCTCTTGCGGCAGAACCACTGCATGGGCTTTGTCATCATGGCTTTTGCATAGTAATCCGTCAGCCTGTCCACCTCCGGGCGTTGCGGCATGGAGAGGATGAACGCGCCGAGCATTGCGCAGTTGACCAGATTCATTTTGAACCGGTCAGCCTTTTCAAACTCCGGCAAACCAGCAATGATCTGCCGGTATTGCGGCTTTGCCTTTATCGTGATGGCTCTTGCGGTGGCTGCATCATAGCCCAGCACAGCGGTCAGCTGCTTTTGAAAGGAGCCTGAAAACAGCACCCACATTCCCATGGGCATCCCTGCATACTTCATTGTCTGTCTCCAAATCCGATCTTCACGATCTGCATTTTCATCCCGTTGTCCCCGACCTTGGCAAGAAACCGGAAAAAGCTGCTGACGGAAGGGTCTTTCAAATCGTTGTAGCCCAGCATATAGCCCCGGCTGGATACCTGCAAACGGTTGTCCCACGGGGAAAGCTCCCTTTCAGCGTCCGAAACGGCGAAATATGCCCCCACATCCTTGATTTTCGCCGTCCTGAGCCACGTTTTGGCGATCATCTTTACCGCCGTGCGGTTGGCGGCGTCAAATACCAACACGCCGCAGGGGAAAGCGTCCGCCATCCCCTGCACCAGTTCCCGAACCTGCCGGGTCAGGAAGTAATAGAACACCCCGGAGGCAAAGAATACCGCCCCGCCGGAGGCATCGATCTTGTCAAACCATGCGGGGTCTTTCAGGTCGCAGGGGATGTTTTGTTCCCGCTCCCCGGCGGGCAGAAGCTGCTGCCGCAGGGCGATAACATCCGGGAAATCCAGATTGTAGATCGTGCATCTGCCGTTGTCACAGGCTCTGCCGGTGTTATCCAGCCCGCAGCCCAGATTGACCACTGCCGCACAGGGGTGGTTTTTTAGGTACGCCCGCACCTCAAAGGCAAGGTCATTCTGCCGCATGGCGACCTCCAGCGCACCGAAACGCTGCATCAGGCTGCGGGAGTTTTTCTCTGCCTCTGAAAAATCGTAGTCGATCTGGTCGAGCAGCCGAACCGATGTTTCGTCCCGGTAAAGGTTCGGGTACAGTTCGCTGCACAGCTTCCGGGAATACAGCGGGAGGATCAGCGTCTCCTGCACGGTGTTTTTCTCGATTTTGTATTTCATAGGTTCCTCCCTGTTCTCCTCATTCTGCTTTCCGGCAGACAAACCATGCCATGCTTTTCACCGTTCCAAGTGTTACGGTTGCACTACTTCACCGCTTTTGCGCCGTAACGCACAGCCAGCCCTTTTGATTTTTGTGGCTTTGGATCTGACAGAATCCTGCTTGTTCCAGATACTCTTTCAGTGCAATATCCGTATAGATGGTCATGCCATCGATGATCTGCGTCCATTTGTCGTCTTTTGTCGTTTCGCCGTTTGCTTCATTACAGATGAAAAAGACCCCGCCGGGCTTCAACACCCGATAAACCTCTCTGAAATTCTGCGCAAGCTCCGGCCAGAAGTAGACCGTTTCAAAGGCGGTCACCACATCAAACTGCTCCGCTTCAAACGGCAGCTCTGCCACACTTGCCTGTTGCACGGTACACCGTCCTGCCGCAATGGCTCTGGCATTGACTTTTCGCGCTTTTTCCACGCTGACGGCTGAGTAGTCGATGCCCTGCACCTTGCCGTTGGGGCACAGTTTCAACAGCGTTTTCATGTTCGCTCCACCGCCGCAGCCGCAGTCCAGCACCATGGCATCCGGGGCAGGCTGTAAAAAACTCAGCCCCCATTCTGCCATTGCGCTGTGTCCAAAGTTCATCATGGCAACCATGATCTTCCCGCCAAGGCCTACGGGCTTTCGGGTGTTTTCAAAAAAGGACATAACGCCACCCTCTTTCTGTTTACCGTTCACAATGCAATGCTTTTTACCAGATGCGCCCACTGCTCCGGGTGACAGGCCAGCAATTCCTCGTGCTAAAAGTTAGGTAAAACTAACTTTCTGTTCTATAAAAAAAGCCGCTTCTCAGCGGTCCTTCTGCCAAAATAATACGCCTTGCTGTTGCCTCTGTCAAGGAATTTAGGCATTTTCGGGTATTCCGAAAGGGATTTCGCTTTCGGGAATCCCCAACCGTCACCCCAATGCCACATCCAGCACCATCATCACGCTGAAGCCCACCGCAAAAAATACCGTGCCAACGTTAGAGTGCTGTCCCTGCGACATTTCCGGGATCAGTTCCTCCACCACCACATACAGCATGGCTCCGGCGGCAAAGCTGAGCAGATAGGGCAAAGCGGGCACCACGATGCCTGCCGCCAGAATTGTCAACACTGCCCCGATGGGCTCTACGATGCCGGACAGCACGCCGCCCCAGAACGCCCGGCCTTTTTTCATTCCTTCCGCCCGCAGTGGCATGGAGATGATGGCACCCTCCGGGAAGTTCTGGATAGCAATGCCAAGAGAAAGAGCCAGCGCCCCGGCGGCGGTGATCTGAGCAGTTCCGGCAAGGTATCCGGCATAGACTACGCCCACTGCCATACCCTCCGGGATGTTGTGCAACGTCACCGCCAGAACCATCATGGTGGTGCGCTGGAGCTGGCTTTTTGGCCCTTCGGCCTGCAAACTGTTCTGGTGCAGATGCGGGATGAGATGGTCCAGCAGCAGCAAAAACAGGATACCCAGCCAGAACCCCACCGCCGCCGGGAAAAACGCCAGCTTGCCCAGATCTGCAGCCTGTTCCATGGCTGGGATCAACAGGCTCCATACCGACGCCGCCACCATGACCCCGGCAGCAAAGCCGGTGAGGGCGCGCTGGATGCCGTCACGCAGAGAGTTTTTTAAAAAGAACACACAACCCGCCCCAAGGCTTGTGCCCAGAAAGGGGATCAAAATTCCCCAGAATGCGTCTTGTATCATGTAGTACCTCCTTGCGGTTAAGCGCAACTAACCATACAGGCAGTATACTGCGCTCCGGCAAAAAGGTCAAGGGCTTTGCGGTATAGAGGATGCAGATCATTTCCTGCACCGAAAAATTCACCTCTGTAAACTTTCCGGTTTCTACTTGACAACGCCCGGTGGGAGTGCTATTTTTACTTCGCGAATTCGTTTTGCCTAACCATCTGAGGGGTTTTTCCCCTGCATTTTTTTGCATCAATTGTTAGGTAAAGCTAACTGTTTCTTCAAAACTGAGATAGAGGTGTGTTACCATGAGATTGAAAAAAGTATTTGCAGGTGCACTTGCGGCCGCTATGCTGGTATGCGCTGTGGCAGTCCCGGCTTTTGCTGCGGAAGAGGTGGAACAGGAAAACTGCCTGACCTCCAGCTATGTCCAGATGAACATCCCCTACGCCGACTTCTACAAAGCTGCCGGTGTGGACAATGCATCTGAGATTGATGCTGTGACCAGCGCCACCAAAAACAAGACCCGTGCAAGCAACCTTGCCGCCGGTTCCTACCACGTCAACTCGGACGGCTCCGACATCACCGGCGTTTCCTTCCCGGTCAAGGTGCTGACCCCGTGGGCGCTGAAGAATGCAAAGCAGGTCACCGATACCGACAGCTATGACATCACGGTCAAGCTGCGGGGTAAGGAGTCCACCACCACTTATACCGGTGTGGATGCCCTGTTTGAAAACGAGAGCTACGCTTATTACAAGCTCGGCGAGACTCCGGCCTACTACATTACCGCATGGTACAACCTGTTGAGCGGCAAGTGGGAGTTTGGCAAAGTCCATGCCACCGAGACTACCGTGGAGGGCGTCACCGTGGAGCTGACCGCCAATGGCCGCCACACGAATTACGAGATGAAGCTCTCCGGCTTTAATCTGGATGTCAACACCAACAAGGTCTACGGCGTGGTGCTGACCGCCGCCGATGGCAGCGAGTACGGCCTGCATCATGTGACCAACATCTGGCGCGGCACCGAGCTGGGCTTCAATACGGACGAGCCCTACCTTGCGTCCATCATCGGCAAGACCGTCACCCAGATCACCTACTACACCGCCGATGGCGTGTATGTTCTGCCGGTCAGCGTAGCGTTGTAAAGTCGCGGGCAACTGCCTGATTTAGCAAAATACAGTACAAAACGGCAAGGTCACTTGGCAGCAGGCGACCTTGCCGTTTTTATTGCCGTCTGCGTCTTGAATGCACAAGCATCATCCTGTTGCAGCTGGCAGTAGAAGGATTTACCGCAGACAGAAAACGGGACTTGTTCTGATTCACATAGCGTATTTTTTCCTAAAGCCACAAGATGTGTCATACTTTTCTCGCTTCACTTCAACAAATTTTTCAAAACCCTCTTGACGAATTTCACATACAGTGGTATTTTTCTGCTAAATCTCACCGTTCTTGTAGATTGGTTCAAATTCATCCACAAGATGTGGTCGTGTTCATTTTGAACACAGCCACAGAAAGTGGTTGGTTATCACCGTGAGACCCACCACTTCCGTGAGGAAAAGTCCACGAAGAATTTACCGCCCCGCAACACACCCGATCTATTTTGCCGCCGATTCACCCGACAAAATCCATCGCTGCGCTGCGTGGGCGGTATTTTTCTTTTTCACAAATAAAATCTTATGTAGTTGTTCAATCTTCCAAAATCTGTTTTTAGTTGTTGGTTGCACAACTTCAAAGTGTTATTCTTGTGCTTGAAAGAAGCAGGACGTAGTGTCCGCACTGCGCCCAGCTTTCTTCATACAGTACCTTGAATCTTGCATAAGCCGTCTGAACGTGATACCGTGCCATGACCTCACACTTTCTGTGGGCGAGCCGGACAACGCCGCTGCACAAACAGGGGCAGGAACTTTGTTCGGAGCAAACGGCGATCAACATACACGAGCAGTGGAACTCCCTACTTATTTTTGCGTCTTAACAATTCGGAAACATTTGTTAAAAATGCGTTTTGAGCGCAGCGGTGGAGGGCAAGAACCGTCCCGTGGCCACAAATTTTCAATTCTTGAAAATGTTGTGCTCCACCGGGACTTCACTTCTGCAATGCGTCTGCATTTCCGAAGTGATCTTGTTGGGGTAGCGCTTGTCGGGGCAACGCCCCTCCATCTGCTGTCGCAGACCGCGCTGCCGCTTAAAAGCCCCACTGGGGCTTTCATTGCTCCGCTGCGCTGTGCAAACGCGGTCCCACCCCAAACCCTGCTCATGGTTCGCACCTGACGGTGCGAACAGCAACGGCGTGTCGTGCTTTACATAACTTCACCGAGGAGTTATCGAACAGACAGGTGGTACAATGACCAAAACGAATGTTCAACCGACCCCTACCGTCATCGGTCAGCTGGTCACGGCAGCGCTGGCAGTGTGGTATCTGCTGCACATGAAGATCATTCGCCCTGAAAAGGGTGACTACCGGCTGAAGGGCTCCATCTGCGGCCGTATCAAAAGATCAAGTCCGCCATCACCGTTCGGCAAGTGGGAGAGATGTACGGCATGGAGCCCGACCGCCATGGCATGGTGTGCTGTCCGTTCCACTCCGACAACCACCCCAGTATGATGCTGAACGAATCCTACTATTATTGCTTCGCTTGCGGAGCCAACGGCGATGCCATCGACCTCACCTCCAAGCTGTTCGACCTGAACCCCCGGCAAGCCGCCGAGAAGCTCGCAAGTGACTTCGGGCTTGACCCGGACAAGCCGCCCGCCAATGCCATCGCTCTGCTGCCGCCCAAGCGCGGCCTGACAGACGAGCAGTGGGCAGACATCGCCTACTGCCTGCGGGTGCTGACCGATTATCTCGACCTGCTGCACGACTGGCAGGAGCGCTACAAGCCCGCCACCCCGGAGGAACCGCATGACCCACGGTTTGAAGAAGCCCTCCACACGACCGAGACCATCGAGCACCTGACGGACTGCGTTGCATTTGGGACGCCCCAGCAGAAGGCCGCTGCCGCCGCACAGCTGCTGTCCGGGTCGTACCTGCTGATGCTGGAGGAGCGCACCGACCGCCTTGCTCTGGCAAAGTGCGCCTAATAGTTTATTCACCCGAAGTGGTGGGTCTCACCGTGAGACCCACCACTTCACTTTTCTAAAGGAGAGCGATCATATGAAGAAAAACATTTCCCGCAACCCCTTATGGCCGGACTGGTACAACGGCAAAAAGATCGACGAAGTCCAGTTTGGCCGTGCCTTTCTGGAGCAGTGGCCGCTGAAATGCGTCAACGGTACGCTGTACACGACCCTGAGCAAAACACCCTGCGGTTCGTATATTGAGGGCAAGAAGCAGAAACTGACTGAAAAGCAGAAGCAGCGGTTCCTTTCCGGCACGACGATCCACGAAGTGCATCGGCTGCTAGGTACAGCCTTCCAGTATGCCGTAGAGTGGGGCATCCTTGTCAAAAGCCCTGTTCCCGTGGACAGCCCCAAGAAGTCCACGCAGGAGCGCACCATCTGGACGGTAGAGGAAATGCGGGCGGCTCTGGACAGCATGGAGGACCCCATCCTGCATCTGGCAGTCCACCTCACACTGGTGGGCGCACTGCGAGAGGGCGAGATCGTAGGTCTGACCCCAGAGGATATTGACTTTGATGCTGCGGACGGCATCGGAACATTCCGTATCAACAAATCCATGCAGCGGGTGCGAAAAGAAGCCCTGAACCAAGTGGACGATGGCTGCATCATCAAGGTATTCCCGGACAAGCTGGAGCGCAGCACCACTTCCCTCATCCTGAAAAGCACCAAAACGGCGTCCTCCTGCCGTACCATCTTCATGACCTCTGCTCTGAAAGAGGAACTGAAGAAGTGGCTGAATCAGCTGGCGGCAGACGAGAGGAAAGACCCGGCACGTTACCATGACAGCGGAATGCTGTTCCGTTTGCCCAACGGTCTGGCGGTGGAGCCTGTTCTGATCCGCAAGAAGTTCCTCAAATGGCAGGATGCACACCCGGAGTTCCCGCGTATCGTGTTCCACGGTCTGCGTCACTCCAGTGCCACCTACCAGCTGATGATCTCCGGCGGCGATGTGAAGGCCGTTCAGGGTACCACAGGACACGCTACGGCAGATATGCTGGTGAACACCTACGCCCATATCCAGCAGTCCTCTCGTGTTGAACTGGGGAAGAAGTTCGAGGAAGGGTTCTATGCTAAGTCCGAAAGCCCCAGCCCACAGGCTGTACCCGCCGCAGGCGAACCGACCATCTCCATGACCGCTCTGCTGGAACTTCTGAAGAATGCAGACCCCGAAGTAAAGGCGCAGCTTCGTCTGGCTCTTCTGACCTGATGCAAAATTTACCACGCATTTCAAAGCAATTCCAGCCCATGCAGAGGATTCCCACGAAAAAGCCGACCGTGCAAAAACCGTGCATCGACCGTGCAGACCCCGAATTTTCGGGGTTACATAACAAAAAAGAACGCCAAATCTTACGATTTGACGTTCAATATCTGGTGCACCTCCAGGGACTCGAACCCTGGGCCCACTGATTAAGAGTCAGTTGCTCTACCAACTGAGCTAGAGGTGCATATGGTGACCCGTACCGGAATCGAACCGATGTTAAAGGCGTGAGAGGCCTCTGTCTTAACCGCTTGACCAACGGGCCATATAAAAGTCGGCGACTACCTATTTTCACGCGCCGTTTCCAGCGAACTATCTTGGGCACGAGTGAGCTTAACTTCTGTGTTCGGAATGGGAACAGGTGGAACCTCACCGTCATCGTCACCGACCATATGACTGGTTCAGTATACCATACGGTCTACTGTTTGTCCAGTGTTTTTAGAAGGACGTGCCTTCAAAACTGAATAATCACTGCTACTTCTCGTTGACTTTTCTTGAGAGTCTCAAGCGAATTGTGGTCAAGCCCTCGATCTATTAGTACACGCTTGCTGAATGGATCACTCCACTTACACATCGTGCCTATCAACCTTGTAGTCTTCAAGGGATCTTACCTGATTGAATCAGTGGGATATCTTATCTTTGGGTCGGCTTCACGCTTAGATGCTTTCAGCGTTTATCCGATCCGTACGTAGTTGCCCAGCTATGCTCTTGGCAGAACAACTGGTGCGCCAGAGGTACGTCCGTCCCGGTCCTCTCGTACTAGGGACAGCTCCCATCAAATATCCTGCGCCCACGACAGATAGGGACCGAACTGTCTCACGACGTTCTGAACCCAGCTCGCGTACCGCTTTAA
>OCHO01000192.1_pt1 | contig 65911 bp, 68 predicted proteins | sample 1538441 | NCBI WGS metagenome assembly OCHO01 (sample SAMN04571691, study PRJEB22368) | human gut metagenome | biome: human gut; material: stool | host: Homo sapiens | place: Luxembourg | collected 2012-06-29
AGCTACAAAAATATTTCGACATAAAAAATTGTATGTGTATGGATATTCTAGCAGGATGCGCAGGTTTTATAAATGCTCTAGATATAGCAAAGTTATATATAGATAGTGGAAGAGCAAATACAGCATTGGTTGTAGGAGTAGAAAAATTATCAACACATCTTGATATAAATGATATAAATACAGAGATTCTGCTTGCAGATGGTGCAGGTGCAATTGTTATAAAAAAGAGTAATGATGATAAATTATATGATTCATATATAGAAAGCAAAGGGCAAAAAGGCGAAATTCTAACATGTGTAAATAACGAAAAAATATATATGGATGGTAAAGAAATATATAAATATGCTGTAACAGATACAGTAAAAAATATAACTAAGCTATTAGAAAAAAATGAAATAGCCATGGAAGAAATAACTTATGTAATTCCACATCAATCTAATAGCAGAATTTTGTCATCAATGGCAACTAAATTAAAACTTCCAAGTGGCAAGATGTATTCAAATGTAGAAGAATACGGAAATACATTTTGTGCAAGTATTCCAATAGCACTAGATGACATGTTTAAACAAAATAAATTAAAAGAAAATGATAAAGTAATTTTAATAGGATATGGTGGTGGATTAAACACAGGAAGTATCTTATTAGAACTATAAAACAAAGGAAGGAAGATAATAATGAAAATAGCTTTTATGTTTCCAGGCCAAGGGGCCCAAACTGTAGGAATGGGAAAAGATTTATATGATAAATATGAAGAAATAAGAGAAGTATATAAAAAAGCTTCAGAAATATCTGGAAAAGATATAGCAGAATTAACATTTAATTCTACAATGGAAGAATTAAGTAAAACAGAAAATACACAACTTGCAATAGCAACAATGAGTTTAGGTATTTTAAAAGTATTAGAAAATAATGGAATAAACCCAGAAATAACAGTAGGATTAAGCTTAGGAGAATATCCAGCATTAATAAGTGGAGGATACTTAAGTTTTGAGGATGGAATCACGTTATTAAAGCATCGTGGATATTTAATGGGAAATAAAGTAGAACCAGGAAATTATAGTATGGCTGCAATAATAGGTTTAGATAGCAAAATCATAGAAGAAGTATGCTCAGAAATTGCAGCAAAAGGAATATTTATTTCACCTGCAAATTATAATTATTCTGGTCAAACAGTAATTTCAGGAGAAGAAGAAGCTATTAATTTAGCAATAGAGGACTTAAAAGAAAAAGGTGCAAAAAGAGCTTTAAAATTAGCAACAGGTGGACCTTTTCATACAACAAAATTAAATGAAGCAAAAGAATTATATACAGAAAAATTAAAAGAAATAAAATTTAATACAGAAGCTCCAAAAGCAAAAGTAATAAAAAATCTAGATGGAACATTTTATAACGAAAATGATGATATGGTTGATGTATTATCAAGACATATTGTAAGTTCTGTAAGATTTGATAAAGCGATTAAAACAATGCAAGATTATGGAATAGATACATATGTAGAAATAGGACCAGGAAAAACATTAACAGGTTTTGTTAGAAAAGAAAACAAAGAAGCAAATGTAGTTAACATTAACAGTGTAGAAACACTAGAAGCTTTTTTAGATAGTTTAAAATAAATATAAGTAAAGGAGAGTAAAAATGGAAAAGAAAGTAGCTTTAATTACAGGTGGATCAAGAGGAATAGGAAAAGCAATTGCAGAAAAATTTGCTAAAAATGGATATGATTTAGTAATAAATTATGTTTCAGACAATACAGACTTAGATGCAATTAAAGAAGAATTTAAACAATATGGTTCAGAAGTATTAATGGAAAAAGCAGATGTAAGCAATTATGCAGAATGTGAAAAAATGGTAACATCAGCAATAGAAAAATTTGGAAGAATAGATGTATTAGTAAACAATGCAGGAGTTACAAGAGACAATTTATTAATGAGAATGAAAGAAGAAGATTTTGATAAAGTAATCTCTATAAACTTAAAAGGAACATTTAATTTAACAAAATTAGTAACACCATATATGATGAAAAGAAGAGAAGGAAGAATAGTAAGTATATCATCAGTAGTTGGAGTTATGGGAAATGCAGGACAATCAAATTATGCTGCATCAAAAGCTGGAATTATAGGATTTACAAAAAGTGTTGCAAAAGAACTTGCATCAAGAAATATATTAGCAAATTGTGTAGCTCCTGGATTTATAGCTACAGATATGACAGCAGTATTAAATGATAAGGTAAAAGAAAGTATTAATGCACAAATTCCTTTAAAGAGAATGGGAACTGCAGAAGAAATTGCAAACGCAGTTTACTTCTTAGGAGGCGAAGAAAATACATATATAACAGGTCAAACATTAAATATAGATGGGGGTATGATTTAGAATGGAAAGAAGAGTTGTTGTTACAGGTATAGGAGCAGTTACACCAATAGGAAACACTGCAAAAGATTTTTGGGCAGGAATTAAAGCTGGAAAATGTGGTATTGATGAAATAACAAAAGTTGATACTGGTGATTTGAAAGTAAAATTAGCAGCAGAAGTAAAAGATTTTAATCCAGAAGACTATTTTGACAGAAGAACAGCAAGAAGAATGGATTTGTATTCACAATATGCTGTAGTAGCATCAAGAGAGGCTCTAAAAGATAGTGGAATTACAGAAGAAAATACTGATATGACAAGAGTAGGAACTGTTATAGGATCTGGAATTGGTGGATTAAATACTATGGAAAAAGATATTGGGGCATGTGCAATAAAAGGACCAGATAGAGTATCTCCAATGTTTATTCCAATGGGAATACCAAACATGGCAGCAGGAAATGTAACAATAGACTTAGGTCTTAAAGGAGAATCTGTTGCAATGGTAACAGCATGTGCAACTGGAACACATTCAATTGGAGAAAGTTATAGAATGATTAAACATGGTTACCAAGATGCAGTACTTGCAGGAGGAACAGAAGCTCCAATTACAAAAACAGGTATAGCAGGTTTCCAAAATATAAAAGCATTAACACAAGCTACAGATAAAAACAGAGCAAGTATACCTTTTGACCTAGAAAGAAGTGGATTTGTTATGGGTGAAGGTGCTGCTGTTATAGTTCTAGAAGAATTAGAACATGCTAAAAAAAGAGGAGCACATATATATGCAGAAATAGTAGGATATGGAGCATCATCAGATGCATATCATATTACATCACCATCACCAGATGGAGAAGGTGCAGCAAGAGCCATGGTATCTGCAATGGAAGATGCTAAAATAAAACCAGAAGATGTTACATATATAAATGCACATGGTACATCAACACATTTAAACGATGCTGGAGAAACTATGGCAATAAAAAAAGCTTTAGGAGAAGAAGCAAGCAAAAAAGTTTTAGTAAGTTCTACAAAGAGTAATACAGGACATTTATTAGGTGCAGCTGGAGGAGTTGAAGCTATTGTTTGCGTTAAAGCAATAGAGGAAGGCTTTGTACCAGCAACAATAAACTATAAAGTAGAAGACCCTGAATGTGATTTAGATATAGTTCCAAACGAAGGAAGAAATGTTGAAGTAAAATATGCAATGTCAAATTCATTAGGATTTGGTGGACATAATGGATCAATAATATTTAAGAAATATGAAGACTAGGGGGAATAAAAATGGAATATTCAGATATTAAAAGATTATTAGATGATATGGGAAACTCTAAAGTTGATAGTTTAGATATCGAATTCCCAGATGGAACAAAAATTAAAATGAAGAAAAACGAAGCCAAAATCATAGAAGCTATAGAACCAAGACCAGTACCAGCTGTAAAAGAAGTTACTTTACCAGCAGAAGCAAAAGAAGAACCAAAAGCAGTAGTAGCTACCGAAAATTACAAAGAAGTAAAATCACCAATGGTTGGAACTTTTTATAGCGCTCCATCACCAAAAGATGAACCATATGTAAAAGTTGGTGACAAAGTAAAAAAAGGTGACGTACTTTGCGTAGTAGAAGCTATGAAATTAATGAACGAAATAGAATCAGAATTTGACGGAGAAATAGTAGAAATCTGCGTAAAAAATGAAGATATGGTAGAATATGGAACAACATTATTCAAAATAAAATAGGGATTTTAGGACTGTCCTTGTTTTCTTAGGGATTTAGGGACGTTCCTTTTTTCCCTATTTAGAACTGGTGAACTTTAGGGACGGAGTTAAAAGTTCATCGATTAACATAAAATTTGAACTTTAAGGACCGTCCCTAAAGTTCAAAAACGTAGGAAACCATACTGCGAAGCCAACATAGAGCTTAGCAAACAAAAATATAAAGGAGAAAAAATTATGCTAAATATTAATGAAATAATGGAAATAATTCCACAAAGACCACCATTTTTAATGATAGACAGGGTAGAAGAATATGTTCCAGGAGAAAGCTGTGTAGCATATAAAAATGTATGTATAAATGAACCACATTTTCAAGGACATTTTCCTGGAAATCCAATAATGCCTGGAGTTCTTACAATAGAAGCACTAGCACAAACAGGTGCAGTTGCAATTCTTTCTATGCCAGAAAACAAAGGTAAAAATGCGCTTTTTGGTGGTGTAGATAAATTAAGATTTAAAAGACAAGTAATCCCAGGAGATGTTTTAAAATTAGAAGTTAAAATCATCAAAAGAAAAGGTCCAATAGGAGTTGGAGAAGCAATAGCAACAGTAAATGGAGAGGTAGCTGTAAAAGGTGAACTTACATTTGCAATAGTATAATTGTGGATAAGAAAGGATTTGAAATTGATATGTTAAAAAAGATATTAATTGCAAACAGAGGAGAAATAGCTGTAAGAATTATAAGAGCTTGTAGAGAAATGGGAATAAAAACCGTTGCAGTATATTCAGAAGCTGACAAAACAGCATTACATACAAAACTTGCAGATGAAGCAATATGTATAGGTCCTGCTCCTTCTGTAAAAAGTTACTTAAATGTAAAAGCTATAATAGAAGCAGCTTGCTTAACTGGTGCAGATAGCATTCATCCAGGCTTTGGATTTTTATCAGAAAATAGTAGCTTTGCAAAGATGTGTGACGAAATAGGTTTAAAATTTATTGGACCAAAACCAGAGATTATAGAACTTATGGGGAATAAATCTAAAGCAAAAGAGACTATGAAAAATGCAGGAGTTCCAGTTGTTCCTGGGTCAGACGGATTAATATATACAATGCAAGAAGCTATAAATATATCAAATCAAATAGGATATCCAGTAATGCTTAAAGCGTCTGCTGGTGGAGGCGGAAAAGGCATACGAGTTGCATACAACGAGGATGAACTAAAAAAAGCATATGAAGTCGTAAAACAAGAAGCAGCTATATCTTTTAATGATGATAGCATTTACATAGAGAAATTTATAGAAAATCCAAGACATATAGAAATTCAAGTAATGGCTGATGAACATGGTAATGCAGTACATTTAGGAGAAAGAGATTGTACTGTACAACGAAGAAACCAAAAAATGCTAGAAGAAACACCATCAGGAATAATAGATAGCAAATTAAGAGAAAAAATGGGTGCTGTAGCTGTTAAAGCTGTTAAAGAAGTTGGATACACAAATGTTGGAACAATAGAATTTTTAGTAGATAAAAATAAAGATTTCTATTTTATGGAAATGAATACAAGAATCCAAGTAGAACATCCAGTAACAGAGATGGTAACAGGATTAGACTTAATAAAAGAGCAAATTCGTATAGCTTCAGGTGAAAAAATGACATATAAACAAAAAGATATTACATTTATAGGACATAGTTTAGAAGCTAGAATAAATGCAGAAAATCCTGCTAAAAACTTTATGCCATGCCCAGGCTTAATAGAAGAATTACATCTTCCAGGTGGAAATGGTGTAAGAGTTGATACTGCTGTATATGCAGGATATAAAGTTCCTCAAAATTATGATTCTATGATTGCAAAAGTAATTGTTCATGGAAAAGACAGAAAAGAATCAATTGCTAAAATGAAAAGTGCATTATCAGAACTTGTAATTTCAGGGATAGAAACAAACACAGACTTCATATTAAAAATATTAGACAATGAGAAATTTAAAGCTAATGATTATGATACATCATTTATAGAAAAAGAATTTGGAAAATAGGGATCTGGTTTACTATTTTGATAAAAATATCGAACTTCTAAGAATTAGTATAAGCTATTCTTAGAGGTGTTTTTATTATATGTAGAAAATTATAGCCAAGTAGAAGCACTAGTTTGGTAATTTAGATTGAAAAAATAGCAAAGCAGTGGTATAATTATTATGTTTACTAACAACTGTGCACTAATAAAATAGGAGGCATGAATATGTCAAAAAGGTTAATTTGCTCAGAATCTTGGTTGCGGAACAAGATTCATGTAAAAGTCTATCTACCAGTTCCAGGTAGTATTGACAAATTGGAAGCTCCAGCAATGGGAAATTCACCGATGGAAAGAGACGAAAATATTATGAAGTTTGCAGAAGAAATGTGGTTTCCACAGTATTTTAGAGCTGTCAAACGAATAATAGATGTCTACGAAAGAAGTGAGATGCCATTACGTTATATTATAGGGCAGGAGATTGATATCTTTCCTATGATAGAGCGAGTTGGAATGTATTCAGTATTCAGTGGAAAGATTTCTATGGATAATGATAGTATGCTGGACATAAGTATCGTAGGTTCTGGAGCTCAGATTTTTGGACATGAAATGGGACATAAGCTTCTTTGCGTAAAAGAAAGCAACGAACTTCTTGAAAATGTACAAGAATATTTTGGAACTACAGAAAAATGGGCACATGAAATAATCGCAGAACTAACCGGTGAAATAGTTGCCAATGATGATACCGCAGTTAAAATCTCCTTTATAGATGGAAGGACACAGGAGTTTTTTAAGCGCCAAATTTTAAAATTGGCGTGGCAATAAGTAAATAATAACTGAACTTAAATCCCAGTAAAAGGATAGTATCTTTTTACTGGGATTTGTCTGTTTATAAAAATATGCATACTAATCTTGATAGATAGTATATGTAAAATTAAGACTAAAAAAGATTAATTTATTATAAAGAGGGAAAAAAGGAACAGTACATAATCCTTAATTAAGGAAAGTCTCTTAATCCCCCAATGCCTATTGTCATATACAAAATTTTGGTATAGAATAAAACCGAAGAAAACGGAAAAGGATGTGATATGAATGACACCTAGTTATGATGCAATAGTTATAGGAATGGGACCAGGAGCAATATTTTTTGCATATGAGATGATTCAAAAAAATCAAAATAAAAAAATATTGTTAGTAGAACAAGGAAAACGAGTAGAAGATAGAAATTGCCCTATAGAAACAATAGGAAAATGTGTAAAATGCAAACCATTTTGTAATATTACAAGCGGATTCTCCGGAGCAGGCGCATTTTCAGATGGAAAATTATCTTTATATAATATAGAAGACGATGATTTTTATGTTGGAGGAGAACTGCATAAGTATGTTGGAGTAGAAGAAACAAAGAAATTAATAGACTATACAGATCAAATATACTTAGATTTTGGAGCAGATCCAAAACTAGAAGGAACAAAGTATAAAAACGAAATAAACGAGATAAAGAAAAAAGCCAAAAAAGAAGAAATAACATTAATAGATATTCCAATAAGACATCTAGGAACAGAAAAAGCACATGAGTTATATAAAAAATTAGAAAAATATTTAGAAGAACATAATATAGATTTAATGTTCGAAACAGAAGTAAAAGATTTAATGATAGAAAACAATGAAGCAAAAGGAATTATTGCACATAATGTAAAAGAAAATATAGAAGAAAAAATATATGGAAAAAACATAATAATAGCAGTAGGAAGAAAAGGTGCAAATTGGCTAGTAGACATGTGTAATACTCATAACATCAAAACAGAAGCTGGAGTAGTAGATATAGGTGTAAGATATGAACTTTCAGATGAGGTAATGAAGGATATAAATACATATATGTATGAAGGAAAATTCATAGGTTATCCAGGACCATTTAAAGATAAAGTAAGAACATTTTGTCAAAATCCAAGTGGATTTGTTTCATCAGAAGTATATGATGAAGGAATAAACTTAGTTAATGGACATTCATATAAAGACAAGAAAAGCACACATACAAATTTAGCAATACTAGTATCACATCATTTTAATTATCCATTTGATAAACCAATAGAATATGGAAGAAATATAGCTAAAAATATAAATGAATTAGGAAATGGAAATATAGTAGTTCAAAGATTAGGAGATATTTACAGAGGAAAAAGAACTTGGGATGAAGAATTACAAAATAATAAAATTAAGCCAACATTAAAATCAGCAGTTGCAGGAGATATAACATTTGCACTTGGATATAGAACTATGACAGATATTCTTCAATTTATAAGGAGTATGGACAAAATAGTAGAAGGATTTGCAAATCCAGAGAATCTATTATATGCACCAGAAATAAAATTTTATAGTAATAAAGTCGTAATAGACAATAATTTTGAAACAAGCGTAAAAGGATTATATTCTATAGGAGATGGTGGAGGAATGACGAGAGGATTAATGATGGCATCAGCATCTGGAGTGCAAATGGCAAGGAATTTAATAAATAAAGGAGTATAATATGCATATAAGCGTTAGAGGAATAGTAGAAAAAGATGATGGAATCATCTTAATACATAGAATAAAACCAAGAGAAGATGGTACATTAAGAGATTATTTTGTTGTACCTGGCGGAAAGCAAGAAGAAGGGGAAAGCAATTTAGAAACACTAAATAGAGAAATAGAAGAAGAACTAGGAATTACAGTAGATGTAAAAGAAAAATTAATAGAATATGATGACCAAGCTTATAATGATAGCATTCAAATATTTTACATATGTACACATAAAGACGGAATAATAGGAACAGGAAATGGCCCAGAAATGACTAATAAAAATGAATATAAAGGTACCTTCGAGCCAGTAGTTGTAAAATATGAAGAACTAAAAAATGTGAATTTAGTACCAGAAGCTATTAAAGACTTACTAGTAGAAAGATATGAGGCAATAAAAAATGAAAAGAAGTTATAGTTATTTTATAGTAAAACCAGATGGGATAAGATATTTAGATGAAATATTAGAAGATTTAGAAGGGAAATTTCAAGAAATAAAATATTATGCAGTAGATGATTTCGAAAGTTTAATTAAAAAATTATATCATAGACATTATGAACAAAAAGGTAGTAATTTTGCAAAAGCGTATGCTTCATATTTATATGGAATTAGAGAAATTTTTGGTAATAAAGCATTGTTAGTATTAGTAGGTGATAGAGAAAAAACATATGAAGAATTATCTAATGATATTTTTGCAGAGAAAACATTAATAAGACAAAAATATATTAATAATAATGTTGGTATAATTACAAATTTAGGAGATGAAAGAGTTAACTATATAAGATATGTAGACCAAAAAGGAAATTTAAAAAAGCCAAGAATTCTAAATAGAATGGGTAATATAAGAATAAGCGATATGAATATTATTCATTCACCAGATCCTAATGAAGCAACAACAAAAGAAGAATTACAAATTATTATAAATAGCGGAATTTTACAAGACAAAAATCTATTAACGCCAGACACTATTAAAAAAATAAGAGAATATGGAACATTTAATTTTTTTAATGATATGAAAAAAGATGATTATCAAGGAAATATAGGACCAGATATATCTGGATTTATTAAATCAGAAATAGACGAAAGATAATATACAAGGGGGAAAAAGTATGGAAGAAGAATTAGAAAATGGAATAGCTTTAATGGATGGAATATTACAAAATTGGGTAAATGAAAACAAAGGAAAGTATCATATATTCTTTCCGAAATGTACAAAAGAAAATGACAAGGATGTTGTGTTATTCCCAATATTTGAAGAAAATAAAAATGGAACTTTAAACCTAAAAGTATGGGCAAAATACAATTTAGAAAATTATTCTTTGGAAGATTATTTGGATGTAAAAAATAAAATTATATTATTTGATAAAAAATTAATAAATTATAAAAAGAAAAAATTTGCACAAAATGTAATTGCATTAATAGAAATATTTTATACAGCCCAAGAATTTATGGAACTTTCAGAAGATAGTATAGAATACATAGCAAATCAAGAATTGTTAGAAGAGAAAATTGATGAATATAAACAAAAATTTAAAACAATTCTTGCTGAAGAAGAACTAGCTATTGCATATGGAGTAAAAAAGAATGAGCCAGTAAAAACAGAAAAAGCGAAACTTCCAGTTACAAATCTACAAAATGTTGAAGTAAAAAAAGCTCCTGAAAAGGAGAAGAAAACTGTAAAAATACCGGATTTAACAATTAAAAAATTACAAGAAAGTATATCTAAGATAGACCATAAAAATAATTCAAAAGAAAAATACATGTTAAAACTTATGGAAGAAGTTGGCGAGCTTGCAAAGGTTGTAAATGAAGATGTACGAATGAAAGATAAAGAAATTAAAGGAACAATAGAAGAAGAATTACAAGATGTGTTATATTATATAACATGCTTAGCAAATATTTATGGAATAGACTTAGAAGAATGTATATATTTAAAAGAAGAATTAAATTGTAAAAAATACAATAGGAAAAATATGTTTAAAGACTAAAATTAAGGAGTAATTAATGAGCAAAGTTGCAAATATGTTAAATATGGTAAAAATTCTGGAAGATTGTAAAATACATACAATACAAGATTTAGCAAATGAATTAGAAGTATCTACAAGAATGATAAGGATATATAAGCAAGAATTAGAACAAGCAGGAATATATATTCAAGGCAAGCAAGGAATAAATGGTGGGTATATTTTAGATAACATGAAAAGTACTATTGACATTGGACTAACAGGAGAAGAAATATATCAACTAAAAAATATGAAAAAGAATGAACTAGATGAAGCAATAATAAACAAGATTATTAAAGCATATATTACAAATGAACATAGAAAAGATAATACTAAAAGCAAACAGTTAATGCCAGAATTTACAGAAATTTATAAAGACTTTAGACTAGCAATCAATAATAGAAATAAGATTTTTATTGAGTTTAAATCTGTTAATTCAGGAAAAACTAAAAGAATAATCCATCCAGCAGAGTTATTTACATATTTAAATAATTGGTATGTTGCAGCATTTTGCGAATTAAGGAATGAAATTAGACTATTCAAATTAAATGACATACTCTCATATAAAATATTAGACGAAAAATATGAAGAAGAAGTAAATTTAAAAATCTGGTCAAAAAATTAAACTGACAATTATATTTCCTCTTTTTGTGATAAAATAAAATCACAAAAGGAGGATTTTTATGTATAAAACAATAATATTTGATCTAGATGATACCTTAAATGATGATACAAAAAATATGCAAGAAGCATTTAAAATACTAACAAAAGATAAATATAGTGACGAAGAATTTAAAAAATTTCAGACAATAGATAAGAATTACTGGAAAGAAAGGGCCGCAGGAATAGTAAAAGATCCTAGAGAAGGGATGTCAAAAGCGGAAAAAGCAGAGTGGAATAGAGCACAAAGATTTTTAAGATATTTTAAAGGAATTTCTTATGAAGAAGCGGTAAAAATGAATGAAATATATACAGAAGGACTAAAACGAAAAGTACAAGAAATAGAAGGAGCTAAGGAAATCATAAAATATTTAAAAGACAAAAAGTATAAGCTTATAATTGCAAGTAATGGACCAAGCACAGCAATACCATCAAAATTGAAGGGATTAGGAATAAATGAATATATAGATGAAACCTTTGCAGCAGATGAATGTGGAAGTATGAAACCACACACATATTTTTATGAAGCTTTATTTAACAAAATAAATAACCATAATACCAAAGAAATGTTATTTATAGGAGATGAATTAGAAAAAGATATTAAAGGTGGAAACGAAGTAGGAATGGATACATGCTGGTTTAATATAAGAAATGAGAATGTTAGTATTTATAAGCCAACATATGAAATACATAAGTTAGAAGAATTAAAAAATATATTATAAAAGGGAGAAAAAGATATGGAGGAAATAGTATTTGTAACACATAACAAAGGTAAAATAGCATCTGCACAAAAACAACTAGCAGGAGTAAATGTAAAAATATTCGAATATGAGTTAGACGAACCAAGAAGTGATGACATAAAATTTATTTCGAAAGCAAAAGTAGAAGAGGCATATAATCTAGTAAAAAAGCCATGTATTTCTTTAGATTGTGGTTTCTGGATAGAAGAATTAAATGGATTTCCACGAGCATTTGTTAACTTTTCATTAGAAACATTAGGACTAGAAGGCATTTTAAAATTAATGGAAGGAAAAGAAAACAGAAACTGCAAATTCACAGAATGTCTATCATACTATGATGGAAAAGAAGTACATCAATTTATGGGAGAGCATAAAGGAAAAATAGCAAAAGAAATATTAGGAAATGATACAAACGAAAAATGGTCAGATTTATGGTATATCTATATACCTAGCGGATATGAAAAAACATTAGCACAAATGACAAAAGAGGAACGAGCTACAAGGAAAAAGTATGAAAGTAAAGATGCTATGAAAATATTCGCAAATTGGTATTTAGAAAATAAAGCAAATTTATTATAGAGTTTAAAATTTTGAATAGTTGGATATAAATATTTAGATAAAAAGTAGTAAAATAGAAGCTTTTATGATATAGTTCTTTATAAAATAGGAGTAGCAAGTTTAATATGTGAATATGAAACTATTCACACATACTGGCGAATAAAGGAGTATATTATGAGAGCTAATTTTTTTGGAAGTACAGCATGCTATTTAAAGAAAGACAACAAAATATTATTTATAAAATTCAATAAAAAATGGGGACAAGTATATGCTCCAATAGGTGGAAAAATAGAAGCAGGAGAAACACCTACAGAATGTTTATTAAGAGAATTTAAAGAAGAAACAGGTCTAGAATTAAAAGATCCAAAACTTAAGGGAATTTCATTTTGGAAAGATAGCACAGAGGGTATAATATTTATATATACTGCCGAAAATGTTGATGGAAATCTACAAGAATCTGAAGAAGGAAGACTAGAATGGATAGATATTAGAGAGTTGGACAATATAAAACAATTCGATATGAACAGTAAATTTACTAAATATATATTTGAAGACGGTATGTTTGAAGGAAAATTTATTTTAGATGAAAATGCTAAAGTACTTGATTATAAAATAAGGAAGATTTAGAAAGAAAGGATTAATGCATGATTAAAAATATAATATTTGACTTAGGAAACGTAATATTACAATGCTCAACAATAGAAACGATGTATAATTTTACAGCTAGTGAAGAAATGGCTAAAAATTTAATAACATATATATTCAAATCAGAAGAATGGAAATTACTAGATTTAGGAAATATAAGTAAAGAAGAAGCTATATCAAGAATACAAGGAAGGGTACCAGACGAATATAAAACTTTAATAAAAGTAGTTATGGATAACAGAGCAAAATATTTAAAGTTGAATGAAGGTACAATAGAAATTGCAAAACAATTAAAAGATATTGGATATAAAATTTATGTGTTGTCAAATATGTCGACATTTACGTATGAATATTTTAAAGATAACGAATTTTTCAAGTTATGTGATGGAATAGTAATTTCAGCATATGAACATATTAAGAAACCAGATGAAGAAATTTTTAAAAGATTATTAAATAGATATAAGCTAGTTCCGGAAGAATGTTTATTTATAGATGATGACGATACAGGAAGAAGTTTTGAGACAGCAAATGCGTTAGGAATAAATGGAAGAAGAGTACTTCCAAATGATAGTGAAGATGTTCTAAAATTATTAGAAGAATATAATATAAAATTACAAGGAAAAATGGAGGAAATATAGAACAAATAATATAGGGGGAAAGACAGATGCTAAGATTCGAAAAAATAGATGACAAATATTGTAACCAATATATAGAGATGTTACAAGAATGGAAGGCAAGTAATACATCTTTAACACCAGATATTTTAGAAATACCTTGTAATAATGAAATAGAATATAGAAATATAGTTTTAACAGCTAAAAATGCAGCTATTGGAATGCACGAAGATAGAGAATGGTATGAAATATGCAATTATTATTTAGTTGTAAACGATCAAGATAAATTAATAGGAATAACTGCAATAAGAAGCAATTTAACACAATTAGGAAAAGATACATTAGGAAATATTGCATATGGCATACGTCCATCAGAAAGAAGAAAAGGATATGCAAAAGCAGTTGCAAATATGCTAATAAATAAATGTAGAGAATTAGGAATGAACGAAATTGTTGCATGCCATTACATAGAAAACGATGCATCAAAAAGAGTTCTAGAAAGTATAGGAGCAATACCTACAGGAGTGTTGACATCAGAATATTCTGGTAAAAAGATAAAACGTTATATAATAAGAACAAATACAAGTAGTGAAATAAACTTTACGATGGCAAAACAAGTTTTTAATGACTACGTAAAACAATTTGACAGAGAAGATGGAAGCATTTTATTAAAAATAACACACACATACCATGTTGTAGATTTAAGTGAATATATAGCCAGAGAACAAGGGTTAGATGAAGAAAATGTAACTTTAGCTAAATTAATAGCATTATTACATGATATAGGAAGATTTAAACAAGTTACATTACTTAGAAACTTTTCTGATAAAGGATTTGATCATGCAGATTATGGGGTTAAAATTCTATTTGAAGAAAATTTAATAAGAAAATTCATTCAAACAAATAAATATGACGAGATAATAAAAAAAGCGATATATACTCATAATAAATACAAAATAGAAGATGGATTAAATGAGTTTGAAGAACTACATTGTAAAATTATAAGAGATGCAGATAAATTAGATAATTTCAGAGTAAAAGAAGAAAATAAATTTGAAGATAGTTTTCCAGAAACTAAAGATGCAGCAGGGGAGCTTTCTTATTCTGCGATATCTGATGTAGTATATAATGACTTTTTAGCACATAAATGTATCAAACTAGAAGATAGAAAAAATTTAATAGATTATTGGGTATGTATACTTGCATTTATATTTGATTTATACTGTAAAAGCTCATTAAAATATATTAAAGACAAAAATTATATAGATATTTTAATTGATAAAATAGAATATAAAAATGAAGAAACAAAAGCAAGAATGGAAGATATAAGAAAATGTGCTAAAAAATATATAGAAGATAATATTTAAGGAATGTAAAAAATGATTAGGATAAGTACTAATAACGATATAGAAAGAATTATGCAAATATGGCTAGATACAAATATTTCGGTACATAAGTATATTCCACAAGAATATTGGACTAGTAATGCAAAATATGTTAAAGAAGCAATACAAGAAGCAGAAGTATATGTGTACGAAGATAACAAAGAAATAATAGGATTTATTGGAATAAATAAAGGGCATATAGAAGGAATATTTGTAGAAGAAAAATATAGAAATCAGGGAATTGGAAAAGAATTAATTGCTTATTGTAAAAACAAATATAATAAGCTAACACTAGAAGTATATAAGAAAAATACTAAAGCGATAAAATTTTACGAAAGAGAACAATTTAAACTAATAAAAGAAGATATTGAAGCAGCAAATAATGAAGTAGAAATACTTATGGAATGGAGTCAAAATTAAAAGAGATTGCTTTGATTTTTTGATATATTTGAGGGATGAATCCTTTTGAGGGTTAAATATAATAAAATAAAAAAAGGAAGTTAATATGAAAATACGTTTAGAAGAAGAAAAAGACTATTTTATGAATGAAAATTTAACACGAGAAGCATTTTGGAATGTATATAGACCAGGTTGTTATGAACATTATATTCTTCATAAAATTAGAACAGATGAATGCTATGTAAAAGAATTAAGTTATGTAATGGAAGAAAACAACAGGCTAATAGGAAGTATAGTTTATGCAAAAGGAAAAATACAAAATGAAAATGGTCTACATGAAGTTTTACTATTTGGCCCAGTAAGTATACTTCCAGAATATCAAGGAGCAGGATATGGAAAGAAACTAATAAAATTTACTTTAAAAAAGGCAAAGGAATTAGGATACCCTGCAGTAGTAATAACAGGAAAACCAGAATACTATGAAAAATTTGGATTTAAGCCTGCATCAAAATATAATATATTTTATGAAGGAATGGAAAATGAAGAAAATCCATTTTTTATGGTAAAAGTTTTAGACAGACATAAAATGAAAGGTATATATGGAATATATACAGATCCAGAAGTATATATGGTAGACCAATAAGAAGTAGAGCAATTTGATAAGAAATTTCCTAAAAAGAAAAAGGAAAAAAGAGAAGGACAATTGGAGTAATAGGGACTTGGGACCTTCTTCGGGATTTAGGGACGTTCCTTTTTTTCCTATTCGGGATTTAGGGACGGTCTTTAAATCCCGATTTTTAAAATTAATGAAGGCGCTTAAATACCTATTTTAGAATTATGTTAAAAGCCATCAACGACATATTGCATTCGTTGGTGGCTTAATACTTGGAACTTATAAGGTTAAACGGTTCCAAAAATCCATATATATGTTTATGTCTTGCTTATGATATTTTAAACATCTAGCAATTCTACAATATAGAACAACAATTAACATAGCTTTAATCTTTTGATGAGGCTCAGAAAGTAAGCTATTAATTTTATCAAGAGAAATATCTTTTACGACACTTGTATTACTAACAATAGCAAATAAAGTGTCGTATAAACTATCTCCAAGCACAGGCATCGGATCAATAACGCCAGCAAATTTACAATTAACTTTTATAAAATTGTGAGTACCAAAATCTCCATGAATTAATTTCTTATCAAATTTATAATTTTCTAATATATTTACTTGATCTAGTACAATAGAATTATCTGGAATATAAGCTTCTAAGGTTTTAGTAGAATCAGTTATTTCATCAAGTAAAAACTCAGACCAAGTTGAAACTTCTTCATAAAGGTAGCCATATCCATAATAATCTACAGTTTTATAATTACTTGTAATGAAAAGAATATTTTCTAAGAAGTCATCAATATCATCAACTTGTTTCATGATATCTCCATGGATAAATTCATAAACAGCAAATCTATATGAAGGGTCAAAATAAATAATTTTTTGCATTTTAGGACTAGGATTTAAACTTAAAAATTTGATTTCAGCTTTTATGGCATATGGAGTACTTCTCTTAATCAAGTATTTGTTGTTTAATAAAATCACATGGCTTGAAACACCATCTGTAAAATACTTATGGCTTTCATAAGATACATTTAATAGTTTTAAAACAAATTCAATTATATTTTTATCTATTTTGTTATCAATATTCATACTTTACCTCTAGATATATTTTAAAAATCCCTCTGGATAGATAATTTTTTTACCAGACTTAAAATCATCAATGTTTACCCATACAGCATTATACTCATCAGCTTCGTCATCAATTTCATATTCATCTTTGTATGTATCCTCTGGAATTTCTATAGAATAAAGGAATACGATTTCATGTCCTGTTTTTCCTTGATAGGTAAAAATATTTTCTGTTACACCAAGAAGTTCTCCTACTTTAATATCAGCATTAATTTCTTCCTGAAATTCTCTTTTTACAGCATCTTTACTTGTTTCGCCAAATTCGATACCTCCACCTAAGGCACGGTAAAAGGTTTGTTTCTTTACTTTGTCATATCCGATGCCGACTAAAATTTTGTTGCCTTTTTTAGCTATGCCTAAAGCTATAGGACGAATAGAATCAGATTTAAACATTTTATACACTCTCCTTTGTTTAGTTCATGGTTTAATTATTGAAAAATATATTTAAGCTTTTGTTGTAAAACATATGGGGATTATGCTTGCCAATTAAATTATGTTATTAGTGTAGCATATGGAAATATGGAGTACAAGAATAATTTGGAAAATGTTGAAAAATTAATTAAGAGTAATAGAAAATAAAAGAAGAGGTAAAAGTCAATAAATATATTTGTATATAAATTTGTTTAAAGTTATGTCAACAATATGCTATAATATTCATGTGTTTTATTTGAAAGCGAGGTAGATAGACATGAAAATTAAAAATGAAACATCAAAAACAGTTGAAATTAGATATTACGGAAAGGAGGCAATTATCAAAGCGGGAAAAAGTCTTGAGATTGCATTTGAACGGATAGGTGATTTCATAACAGTTCAATCAGAAGAGGGGGAAGTTTCGATTTTTCGATTTTTCGATTCACGAACTGTAACTGAGATTGGCAACTTGAAAGCCTCGACTGGCAAATTACCTATGGAGGTAATCATCCATAACTGATTTGCTTTTACATTTTATCCACCCTATGAGGGGTGGTAATTTTTTGTACAATTAATAAATCTATAAAAAGCAGTAAAGTTACTTATATAAGTTGGTAGTAAAAACTTGCAATAGAGAAATATTAATATTAGAATGTTCGTAAAAGCACATAAATAGTACTGATTTTATACAAGAAGATAAAAGATGACATAAAAATATATCAATGTAATGACTAGAAGAGGAGAATTATGGAAAGATATTCAAAAATAGTAAATAAAGATAAAAGAGAAATTGTTTTATTAATTGGTAATGGATGCAAATGGAGTAAGTGTAAGTTTTGTAATTATCATTTGGATAGAAATAAAGATGAAAAGGAGCAATATAAAATAAATGATGAAGTATTAGCTAAAGTTACAGGAGAATTTGGTGTACTAGAAGCTATTAATTCGGGAAGCATATTTGAGTTGAACGAAAAGAGTTTTATTAAGTTGCTAGAAGTTTGTAAACAAAAAGAAATTAAAAGACTAATTATAGAGAGCCACTATATGTATAAATCACGAATAATAAACTTAAGAGAAAAGTGTTCAAAATTAGGAATAATTTTACAGGTAAAAGGCGGAGTAGAGACTTTTGATGCTGACTTTAGGGAGAACGTTTTAAAAAAGGGCTTTGGATATCCTACATTAGAAGAGTTACAGGAAGTGTTTGATATAGTTAATTTGTTGGTTGGAGTTAAAGGCCAAACTTTTAAACAGATAGAAGATGATATTAAAATTGGTATTAAAAATTTTGATAGGGTTTGTGTTAATTTGTATAAGGAAATGGATGATATTATGACTGCTAATGAAGAATTAAAGAGAAAGTTTATGCAAGAGATTTATCCATTGTATAGGAACTTCGATAATGTTGATATTTTGGTAGAAAATACGGATTTTGGGGTTGGGTAAAGAAAAAGGAGAAATATATATGAAAGAAGAGCTAAAGGAACAAATAAAAAAAGATATTACTAAAATAATAAGAATTTTAAAAGATATAGATTCAAATTTAAAAGATAATAATGCTTTAAACGAGAAAAATATAGAAATACATATAAATGAACAAAATTTTAAGTTGGAAAATGGAAAAATGGGAATATATATGTTCTGTTATAATTATAAAGGAAAAGAAGTATTTTTAAAAATAGGAAAAGCTGGTGAAAAAACAAAAGCAAGATTTTCTACACAACATTATTGTATAAATAAAACTAAAAGTACATTGGCCAAGTCATTAATAAAAAGTATACAAGAAGATAGAATAGACAATGAAGTTCTAGAAGAAATAAAACAAGAAATTGCTGTAATTATATCTAAAGAAGAAATGAAGAAAATACTAGAAAATCCCAATAATTGTAAGTTGAAAAATAAAAAGAAAGAAATAAGTAATTGGATAAGAGAGAAGAGTACGAAGATTAATGTTGTTTTGGATGCAAGTTTGGAAAATAGAGTTTTAAGTTTTTTTGAAGAGTATTTTCTATTTAAGTATAATCCTATTTTTGAGGGGAAAATTAGATATAAAAAAATATAGAAATTAAAAGCAGGTCATTTTTTATTTATATCTTATTGGGTAAATGAACGTTATACATATTAAAAAATGTTGTTTTCATTCTACTAAAAAGTAAAGACAAACCTCATAACCCGAAGGTCGTAAGTTCGAGTCTTACCCCCGCAACCAAAGTTATATCGTTACAGCTAACTAAGTTGTAGCAATTTTTTGTATTCTCCAATTAGTTTACAATAATGCTTTAAAATAGCACTATTATGTAGAATTGGGGAAAAGTTGGGGAAGAAATCCTCAAAAAACATTGATATTTCTAATAAATTTTCAGTAAAAGACTATGGGAAACCTAATTTAATATTTAGTAGTCTTTTACTTTTTTATCGTGAAAAATTTAATGACTTTTTAAATCACTTTAGTGAAATTTGAAAAAAGATTTTAGACTAGTTTTTTTGTAGTAACAAGTTTTGTAATACATTTCCTGCATTTCTATTATGAGAAATAATAGGGTGTACATAGAAATTAAATGTTGTTGTAATTTGTGCATGACCTAATCTTGCTGCTACAACTGCTACATCAATATTTTGCGATATTAAAAGTGTAGCATTTGTGTGTCTTAATCCGTGGAAGTTAATTACAGGTAGTCCTATTTGTGATACATATTTTACAAACCATTTGCTAATTGTAGAAGGGTGCATAGGTTTGCCATCAGCTTGTACAAATAACCTATTAGAATTCGTCCATAATTCGCCATAGAATGATTTTTGTTCATCATACCATAACTTATATTCTTCTAGTAAAGAAACGACGAAATCAGGAATTGCTACTTCTCTAATAGAACTTTCTGTTTTAGGTGTCTTAGTAAATACACCTTTGTCTGCTAAATATTGACTAGAACGATTTATACTTACTATACCAGTTTTGAAATCTACATCTTGCCATTCTAAGCCCATAAGTTCACCAAGTCTTACACCAGTAAATATGGTTAAGATGATTGCAACTTTATATTTAATTTGTTCTTCACCAAGTTCTGTTAGATTTTCTAGTAATACTTTACATTGTTCATCATCGTAATATCGTCTTTTGGGTTTCATTGCTTTGGGTGGTTGAACTCTTTCTGCTGGATTAGATACAAGTAATTGCCAGTATATAGCTTTGTGTAGCATTGCACGAAGTAACCTATGATGTTCTAATATTGTTTTACCAGATAAAGGTTTTAAAGTTTTTTTACCATTATTACTTTTCTTCCTAACTAATTGTGTATCTCTACTTAATAAATCATAAAATTGCATAATATCTGTAGGTTTTATTTTATTAATATAGAAATGTCCAAAGTAGGGAAGAATCCTTGTTTCTAACATTCTGCAATATCTTTTATAAGTTGAAGGTGCAAGTTCTTTTGAACCATAATCTCTTTTCCATATTTCTGTAAATTCAGAAAATTTAAGAGATTTTCCTTCAATTACAAGACCGTTTTGAACATCAGCTACGAACTTAGCAAGTTCTACTTGAGCATCTTTTTTAGTTCCGTGTATTGTCTTGGTATGTTTTATTAGCTTTCCGTTTAGGTCATAACCATTTGTACATACTAACCTGTAACTATCTTTTCCTCTTTTTTCAATACTCCCAGCATTACCTTTTTCACCTCCTTTCAGGCATATCTATGGGTGGGAGAGAGTTTCTATATAGTGTTAACTATGATTATTATACTAAAATTGTTAACTGAATGCAAGAGATAACAAAAAGAAACTTGAAAAAATTATATGTAATAATATGTAGAAATATGTCGAAATTTGTAACTGTTGAAAATACTGGACTTTTCACGGGAAATATGATATGATTTCTCAAAGGAGGAAACATGGAAGAACTTAATGAGAAAATTATAGAACTAATGGTGGAAAAAAATATCTGGAAAGAATTATATAATATAGAATTTAATAAAAATCCAAGCGGACAATCTTTGACATTCTTTATAAAAGAGAAGGAAGAGAGACTATATATAGCAAAATTTTTCAACTATATGCAAGGATTAAATGATGATACATTAGAATGTTTAAAAATTGATGCTACGACAATAGAAGATTTTGAAAATAAATTGGCAGATAATTCAACAAACCTTAATGTAGAAGAAATTTTAGAATGTATAGATTTATCAAAAAGGTCATTTGATAGATATATTGAAGTATGTTCTAAAACAGAAGGATTATTTCCAAAATTATATGCTTTTAAAGACAATATTAAAATTGGAAAAAGATTTTATGGATTATTAATAGAAGAATTCGTAAAAGGAAGTTCATTAAAAGAGGAAATAAAAACAGTTAAAAGAGAAGAAATTGATATATATGATTATGCCATTAGTTTTTTAGTGAAAATATCAGATACAATAAAAAAATATACTAATTATGGGTTTGTACATAGAGATATTTCACCAGATAATATAATAATTACAGAAGATGGGCCAGTAATTATAGACCCACGGGTTTATAAAAATAGTTGATAGAAATTCTACAAGAATAGGTTATATGTTAGGAAAAGTTTATTATGCTTCTCCAGAACAGTACAAAGGATTTGCTGTTAATGTTGATTTTTCAAGTGACTTATATTCAATTGGTATAATTTTATATGAGATCATTACAGGGAAAAATTTATTATATAAATACATTGTTTTAGAGAAGAATAGTAATCCACACGAAGAAATTATTAAAAATTTAGATAGAACGATAGAAGATGAATTTTTTGAATTTACAGAACAAGAAACGCAAAGAGAAATTTTATTATTTAATATGATTAAAAAAATGCTACAAGTGGATAGAAAATTAAGATTTTATGATATAAATGCATTTAGTGATGCAATATCTTTATTGAAGGGAGGAGAATAGTATGACGAATTTATTAATACAACACGGACCTGCCAAAGGCCAGAAAATAGACAAAGCTTTTGAAAATAATATTGTAGAAGGAACTGTTTTTTCACCAAGAGAAGAAACGATGGAATCTATCAAACAATATTGCGACAATTCGGCATATTTGAATAAAGATAATACTTTTATTGATCCTCAATTTTATTATTCTACGTTTGATGTTGAGTTACTTAAACTTTTAAGAGAACAATTTGAGTATCCAACTAAAGTTACAAGAAAAGATTGGAGAAAAAGAAATGAGAGGTTATTGAAGTATTTTGATAACTATAGTTCAAAAGTAGAGGAGGTTAGTAATAATATAATAACACCAGGATTCTGTATAGATTCTATAGACTGGAAATTTGATTATTCAATAGACTTTTACAATTATTTTAAAGAAAAGTATAAATTTGAACATTACTATATGTCATTAATGATAGCAAGTGAGATTTTTCATAGTAAGAATGATGTTGATGATATTTTAGAAGATATTAAAGATAATGTAGATGAAAAAGATGGAATATATTTGATAATAAAATATCCATCAACTCAAATAAAAAATTATGAATCAATGGACCCAGAAACATTGTCAAATATACTTTATTTTGTGTATTCTTTAAAGATGTCTGATTTTAAAGTAATAATTGGATATACTTTTTTAAATTCTATTTTATTTTCAATGATAGATTGTGATGCTATTTCGACAGGATGGTTTAATAATTTAAGAAAATTTGAACAATCTAAATTCGAGTCAGTAGATTCTTTTGGAATAAGAAAGAAAAGATACGTATCAATACCAACATTAACGAATATGACATTGGAATTAATTAATGAATGTAAAGAAATGGATATAACTAAATTGTATTCTAATACTCGATGGGATTCGATAGCAATAGAAGATCAAGATAAAGTATCTTTTGTTGATTTAGAGCAACAATATTGGGAAGCCTTGCACAATATAGTTACAGAAATAAATCAAAAAGAGACAATTCTAGAAAAAGTAAAATATATGAAGCAATGTATAGAAAAATCTAGAAATATATATGATGAAATGTTAAATATTACAGAAAATAAAAGAGAAGTGCAAAATAGGATAAAACTCGAATTTAAACATATTGATGATTGGCAATTTGCAATAGAATTATTTGAAAAGAAAGTAGCGTTATTATGATAACGCTACTTCATTTTTTAAGACACTAATTTGAGATTGAGCTAAGTTTATTAGTCTTAAATAATCTTTTATACTATTTTGCTTTTGAGCTTTCAATAAAGTAATAGATTTATTTAAAGAAGTTCCAATTAAACCAATGCCACTATTAAATAAAATATTTCTATGCTGGTCAAAAATTCTGTTAGCTACATCAATAGGAAACACCATATAACTCAAGTCAACATAATTTTTATTTAGGCAACTTTGAAAAAAAGCTTTATTATAATCTGTTAACTTCGCTTCATAACCAGATATGGTGACTTTAGGAAAAGTAAAATCAATTGCTCTATAGTATAAATGCTCTTTTTTTACTATAAGATTATTTTTGAGTAAGTTACGAAGAGCTATTTTACAAGTACTCTCACTAGCACCAATATTTTTGATTAAAGATTTTTCTGTAATAGGTCTATTATTTTTTGTTTTTAAAAAAAGTTTAGCATTTGTGGGATTAGAAAGAGTAGATAACTGTACTTCATTAAAAGGAAGTACAGTATTTGTAATACTTACTATATCTATATTCCCCCAACGAATAGGCATTTCATTTATTAAAATAGTTGATTTTTTATTAAAATATGTTTTTTCGAATACTTCGACTAAATCCTTTTCATAATTAAAAATTTTACTCATTTGTAATCCTCCTAGTATATACATTGTATCATAAAAAATAAAAATATGTAAAAAAAATATAAATTTATTAAATTAATTTTTATCAAGCCACTTATCAAATTGTTCGTAAGTTTTAGTTCCTTTTTCGATATCATCTAGAAATTCACTAGTTTCTTTTTTCCATTTTTTATATTGCTCTTGAACAGAATCAATATCAGAATTTCTTCTAGCGTTCATAGCTTTTTTTGCATATATGCCTCTATATTTTTGATATACAGGATTGTCATCTTCTTTTTTCTTTTGAGCACGTCTGCTTCCAACTTGTTTACAAGTTTTATTATCTTCAAATATATTATCGCAATATACAGTATTATTTTTGTTAGATAAGAAATATTTACCACAATTTTTACATTTTTTAATATATGTATTAGCAATAAATGTTAAATGATATAAAATAATATATAATGCGGAGAATATATTTTTACTTTTATAATAATTATCATTAGTTAGTTTTTTTCCGTTAGGATCATATTCTATAATTCTTTTAATATATTGTTTCTCAGTTCTTGGTTTTGTAGAATAAAATTCATCTGGGTATCTAAAAGTAAAACTTGGTTGATTTTCTACATTTATTGCAAGATTAAAAAAGGTTTTATTAAGAATACAAGTTAAATAAAACCTTTGTTGAAAATTTAGTGGCTTCAAGTCATCTCTATCTTGTACATTATAAATAAATTCTATAGCATTTCTAAATGCTTTTTGAACTCTTTTTACTTTTGACTTATCTGATTTATATAGTCTTTTAGCAAGTGTAATAACTTTATCGGGAGTGTAGCTTGGAAGAGATTCTAATTCGTAAAGTTGATCAACAGTTAATTCATCATAATATTTTCCAAAGTATTTTGTAAAATAGATAAAATAATCTTTAAATTCATCAAAATTAAAGTTTAAGAACTCTATCAAACTACTTCCAATAGGTAGAGTATAACGAGTTTCACCCAAATCAAAGCTATTATCTACTTTATTGAGATTATCTTTATATTCAAATAAGTTTACATTTTTATTATATAAATCATCTTTAGTCTTAAAATAACAAATAGACGAAAAAAATAAATATTCCTCTTGTTTAAATAAGTCTAAACTTAAATCTATATCGCCTAAACTAGTATTAAAACTCATAGTTACCTCCTTGTTAACAATTTTTATTGTGCGTTTCATAAAAATTCTATTGATAACTAAAAAACACAACATGTATTGATTAACAATTAAAATTATAGTACTATTGTTAACAGAAGTCAATACTTCAAATTAAAAAAGCAAAAGGAGGTGATTTTATGGAACTACAAAAAGTACAAAGAACAACACTAACAATGAAAGAAGCAGCAGAGTATTTAGGAATATCTTACTGGTTAATTAATCAATTAGTAAGAAGAAAACAAATACCATGCTCCAAAGTTGGTGGAAAATTTCTATTTAGAATTCAAGTATTAGATGAATATCTAAATAGAAAAGAAAAAGAATCAGTTAGTTACTAACTAACAAGGAAAGTGAGGAAAGGAGGATATGTATGAATTACCATGGTTTAAAACAGAAACCAATATATTTTCGAACAGGAAAATTCAGTTGATTTTAAAATTAACTGATGGTGATACTTATTTTAGAGTATGGATACAGTTAATTGCATTAGCAGTTGAATGTAATAACAAAGGAAGGTTAGAAATAGGAGGTAATAATCCTATGACAATAGAAAATTTTTCAAAGATTATGGGAAAATCTAAGAAAAAAATAGAAAAAATTCTAAATAAATTTCTAGAATTAGAAATGTTAATAAAAGAAGGGGAAACATTTCTAATAAAAAATTGGGACAAGTATCAAAGTATTGGAAACTATGAAAAATATCAAATGCAAAATAGAGAAAGACAAAAAAGATATCGTGAAAAATTAAAAAGTGAAAAAGAAAAAAGTAACGTTATTCAAACATTAAGTAACGGAGAAGAAAAGAATACAAAAGAATTAAGAATAAGAAAAGAAAAAAATATAAGAGAGGAGAAAGAAAATGGCTTTAGAGAATACAAAATATAAAGAAGTTATCCACAAAAAATTGAAAAAATGTGAATACTGTGGCAGAGAATTAAATCCAATTGGACTTGATTATTTATATGCTAATTTTTCTCCAGATAATATTGAATATGAAAGATGTACTTGCAAAAAAAGCACAAGAATATTGGAAAGAGAAAGATAAAAAAGACTATGAAATTACAAAAAGAAAACATTTTAGAGAGGTTATAAACAAGATATATAAACAAAATAATATTGGTATGAAATTTCAAAATCTGAACTTTGAAAATTTTAATAGTAATTCTGAAAATGAATTAGCTATAGTAATTGCTAAAGACTATGTAAATAAAAATATTACAAGTAGAGATACCAATGGACTGATAATAATGGGCAAGTCAGGAGTTGGCAAAACACATTTAGCAGCATCAATTGCTAATAAATTAATTGAAAATGACAAGATAGTATTAATGGGAAGATTAACAACTTTATTAGATATGATAAAGGAAACTTTTAAAGATAATACGAAGTCAGAAAACGAATTAATTGAGCTATATTCAAATGTAGATATGATAATAATTGATGATTTAGGAACAGAAAAAATAAGCAACTGGGCATTAGAAAAATTATATACAATAATAGAAAATAGGAATGAAAATAGATTACCAATAATTATTACAACAAGATTTGATAAACAGGGATTAATAGAAAGATTAAGTCAAAGTCAAGATGAACAATTAGTAGATGCAATTATCTCAAAATTGTATCAAATGTGTTATGGAGTGACACTAAAAAGTATGAAAAAAGAGTTAGTATAAGTCGGCAAAACTAAAAATACTAACCCATTAACTATATTATTATTTTAATATAAAAATTTAAAAAAGTAAATAGAAAAAGAAAGGATTTGATAATATGAGAAGTTATAAAGAATATAAAGAAATAGAAATAAAAGATATAAAAGGATGCAATTATATTGCTATTACTGTAGCTAATTTAGATAAAATTTGTATGCAAAGAGATGAAATAAGAAAACATGGTATAGGCAAACCAATAGAAGTTATTGAAGTAGTAAATGGATACAGAATACTAAAAGGAAGATTTAAAATGATAGCAGCAAAAACATTAGGTTATGATAAAATACCATGTTTAATAAGAGATACAAAACAAGAAATTTTATTAAGAAAAATAAACAAAATATTTAAATTAGAAGATAAAAATAATGAGATAAAAGAAACTATAAATGATGTAAAAGAATCATATTCTTACGATAAAAATCGTTTTAAGTTAAAAATTTTATAATAAAAAATCAGATGAAAAAATGCTTGGATTTTAATTTAAAAAGTCCAAGTATTTTTCAAAATATGTGATGCATTTGATAAATAAAAGGTAGTTTTTTAGTACTAAAAATGTGTATGCTATTGTCCTAGCAAGCAATGAATTTCGTCAGCTCGAAATTCTAAATGGGGAAAATCCCCAATCCCCTTTTAAGATGGGAGGAGAGAGCAAATGGCAACAACAAAAATATGGAAAGTACAAAAGAGATTAGATCATGTAATTGTTTATGCAACAAATGAAGAAAAGACAAGAAAAAATTCTAGCGGATATGGAATGGATAGATTTGATAGTATCAGACAAGTAATGACATATGCAACTAATCCAGATAAAACAGAAAAACAATTTTATACAACAGGCATAAATTGTGAAGTAAAAGATTCAGTTAAACAAATGCAACTTGTAAAAATGATATATGGAAAAGAAAATGGTATATTAGCATTTCATGCTTATCAATCTTTTAATGAAGGAGAAGTTACTCCAGAAATTGCTCATGAGATTAGAGTAAAACTTGCAAATGAAATGTGGGGAGACAGATTTCAAGTTGTAGTATCTACTCACTTAAATACTCAACATCTTCATAATCATTTTGTCATCAATTCAGTTTCATTTAAAGATGGAAAGAAGTATTATAGTAATTTAACTAATACTGCATTGTTAAGAAAAACATCAGATGAAATATGTGAAGAATATGGCTTAAGTGTTTTAAAAGAAAAGACATGTAAATCTGGAATCAATTTTGAAAATTTTTATAAAAAATCTATGAGAGATTCAGACTATTATAAATTTGCAAAAGAAGATATAGATTATGCTATAAAACGATCATATACTTTAAAACAATTTCAACAGATGTTAGTATCAATGGGATATAATTATTGTTATAGAGCAGACAAATTAAGTGTGAGAAGAGATCCATACAAAAGAAATATAAGAATCGAAAGAGCATTCGGAGAAGAGTATTCATTGGAAAATATCAAAAGAAGAATATTTGAAAATGATTATATAAGATCAGAAAAAATACTTCCATATATTATAGTAAAAAACAAACATTTTACAACTAGAAATAAAGTAAGGAAGAAATATAGACCAAAAGGGATTATTGCATTGTATTATTATTATAGATATTTGCTAAAGTTATATACCAAAAATAATATACAATATAAATTAACTCCTGAAATGAGGGCAGAAGTAAAAAAGATGGATGAGTATTCGGAAAGAATTAGATTTTTATGTAAGTATAGAATTGAGACTATGAGCGATGTTGATAATATTAAAGAACAGAAACAAGAAGAATTGCAGAAAATTTTGAATATTAGGAATAGACTTTATTATAAGAGACAAAAGTTAGATAGTGGAGTTGAAAAAGATAGTGTTACTAAAGAAATAATTGATGTTACTTCTGTTTTAACAAAGGTTAGAAAAGAGATTAAGTTATGTGATGAATTTTATGATGATGTGCCAAAGATGAAGGAGCAATTAAAAGAACTATATGATAAAGAAAAGCAGAAGATAAAAGAAAAAGAACAAGAGAAAAATTTAAAAAGGAAGAAAGATGATAGATTGATAAATTAGAAAAAACAAGTTCGCCACATGTAAAAAATATATTTTTATATTAACTTGCGAAAAAAAGATAAAAATATTAAAAAACTTGCGAATATATACTTACTTTTTCTTATTTTTTAGCAAAATAGTGGATAATTTTTACAGTATATGATAAAATGTAAGCAAATTTTATATTATAGTTAGGAGTAAGAAGAGTATGGAAGATTATAGCGCAAAATTAACAGCAGAGCCTTTCTTATATAACGAAACAAAAACAATTGCAAAATTTTTGCTTGATGGAGAAGAAGAAGAGAAACTTCGCAAAAGAAATATAGAAGAAAATTTAATTAAATATAAATCACCCAAAAGCATTGTTCGAGTAAATTCTCCAATATTTAGAAGACTAGATGCTATGGATAAAGAAATGCTTGAAGATTTTGTGTATTCTGATATAGAAAATAGCAAACACATACTTTTATACGCAATAATGAAAACAGATAAACTTGTAAGAGATTTTATATTGGAAGTTTATAAAGATAAATTGATGATGAGAAAAGAATATATAGAGAAGTTTGATATAGATAATTGGTATGAAGAAAAATGTATATTAAGTAATACCCTAAAAGAGAGAAGTGAAACAACATCAGCAAAATTAAAACAAGTAATAATGAAAATTATGCAAGATTCTGGATTAGTGATAAAAGAAAAAACAAGATTTAAAATTGTAAGACCATTATTAAAAGAAAAATTTATAAGTATGTTAGATAAAAATGGGGACTTAGAATATGCAAAAGCAATAGGGGGGCTATTATGAAAAGTATAAATGCAAGATTAGACGAAATGACAAAGAAGTTAAGCAGTAAAGATTTATTTGAATCCAATGGACTAGGTAATGAAATAAATTTTCATGTATTTGATTATGATCCTGAAGATGAATATATTGTTAGAGAATATCTTGAAAATTACTTACTAAAGAAAGAAAAATTGAATATAAAAGTATTTGATATATATGACATAATAATAGATATTTTAAAAGAAAAGGGATTTTTAGAGAAAGTATTTGCATTTGAAAAAAACAAAGGAACAAAATACATAAATGAAATAATATCAAAAACATTAGGCATAGGCTCTAACAATGATTTGATTATGAAAAAGATTAGGGAAGAGGTGCAACCTGATCAAATAATACTAATAACAGGAATAGGTAAATGTTATGGAATTGTGAGAGGGCATACGATTTTAAATAATTTACATAGTGTTATAACAAACAATCCATTGTTAATGTTTTATCCAGGTAGTTATGATGGACAAAGTTTCAAACTATTCAATAGATTAGAAAATGATAATTATTATAGAGCATTCCAATTTGTAGGAAGAAAATAGGGGGAATAATGAAATGGAAAATTTAAAAAGAATTTATGCAAAAGACATAGACAGAGAAATACAAGGAGTTATAAAAGTAGATGATGAAAGCTATATAAGTCAAGAATTAGAAGAATATGTAGTAACAGATGAATTACTAAAACACTTCAACAGCTTTTTTGAAGCATATAATGCTGGAATAAACTCTAATACAGAAAAAATGGGAGTTTGGATTTCTGGTTTCTTTGGTAGTGGTAAATCACACTTCTTAAAAATTATTTCTTATCTATTAGAAAATAAAATTGTAAATGGAAAACCAGCCGTTGACTACTTTGATGACAAAATTCAAGATAAAATGTTACTTGCAGATATAAAAAGAGCAGGAAGTATTCCTACAGATGTTATTTTATTTAATATTGACTCCAAAACAGAAAACACAAATGGAATGAAAGATAAAATACTAGATGTATTTGAAAAAGTATTTAATGAGAAAATGGGATTATCCATAACTCCTTTCGTAGCTGAAATTGAAAGATTTATAATTAGTCAAGGAAAATACGAAGAGTTTAAAGAAGAATTTAAAAATATTTGTGGACAACCCTGGGAAGAGATGAGAGATGGTATTCAATTCGTTCAAGACGAATTTAGCAAAGCATATTCTAATGTACTTGGAAAAACAATAGAAGAAGCAAACGAAGTAATTGATAGAACAGAAAAAAATTATTCTTTATCAGTTGAAAAATTTGCTGAAAGAGTAAGAGATTATATAAAATCAAAAGAAAATAACCATCATGTAATATTCTTAGTTGATGAAATAGGACAATATATTGGAGATGACAGATCTTTAATGTTGAATTTACAGACAATAGTTGAGGATTTAGGACTAGAATGTGGTGGAAAAGCATGGGTTATAGTAACTAGCCAAGAAGCTATTGACGATGTTGTAAAAGTACAAGGAAATGATTTTTCCAAAATTCAAGGAAGATTTGATACAAAGTTATCTTTATCATCATCTGATATTGACGAAGTTATTAAGAAGAGAATTTTAGGCAAAACAGAAGAAGCAGAGAAGAGCCTTGAATTAATATATGAAAAAGAAGAATCAATAATAAGAAATTTATTGACATTTAAAAATGCATCATACCAAAAAGTATATGAAGATGCAAAAGACTTTGCTGATACATATCCATTTATTCCATATCAATTTAAACTATTACAAGATGTATTTACAGATATAAGAAAGCATGGATATGCAGGAAAGCACTTATCAAGTGGAGAAAGATCATTATTAGGAGCATTCCAAGAAACAGCCAAAAGATTTGCAGATAGCGAAATTGGAACAATAATTCCATTCTATGCTTTTTATGACACAATAGAACAATTCCTAGAACATCAAATAAAAATTGTTATAAAAACAGCTATGGATACAGTTCAAAGTGGAGAATTAAAGGACATTGATGTAAAAGTATTAAAAATGTTATTTATGCTAAAAAATATTAAAGAAATACCAGCTAACATTGATAACCTAGCTACTTTATATGTTTCAAATATAAAAGATGATAAGATTTCAATTAAGAAAGAAATAACGGACTCTTTGAGAAGACTTGAAGCCCAAACATTAATACAAAGAAATAATGATGAATACAAATTCTTAACGGACGAAGAACAGGAAATAAATAGAGAAATTAAGCAAATAGTAATAGATCAAAACAGAATTACAGATTACCTAAAAAGAATAGTATTTGATTATATTTATACAGATAGCAAATTTACCTATAAGAGTAAGAACTTTCCACTAACAAAATATATAGACAATATAAAATATTCTCAAGAATATGAAATTGGAATTAAAGTTATTACAACATCTCCAGAGAGAGATGATACAGAAATAATAATGCAGTCAGCAAGAGAAAACAAGTATTTATTTGTAAAACTAGAGATTTCAACATTAATATATGATGAAATAACAAACTTCTTACAAGTTGAAGAATATAGAAGGAGTAAAAGTGGTATTTTCCAAACACAACAGGTTGAGGATATTATCAGAGCAAAACAAAGAGAAATAGAAAATGCAGAAATTAGAATCAGAGATAATGTAAAAGAAAATCTAAATAATGCTGAAATAATTATAGCAGGGGATAGACAAAACATAAATTCAAGAGAGGCAAAAACAAGAATAAATGAAGCACTAGAGATATTGATAAATAATATTTATACAAAATTCACTTATATTAAGCACAATTATACAACACAGGACATAAAAGAACTATTCCATCAAAATATGCAAATGACAATTGGAAATGAAGTTGAATTTGTAAATAAAAAAGCTTACGATGCAATGAAAGAATATTGTGAAGAAAAAAATGCTTTTAGTATGACAATGACAATCAGAACAATATTACAAGATTTTAGTACAGCACCTTATGGGTTTTTAGATGAAGATATACTTTATTTATTAACAAGATTATTAAAAGATGAAGTTATATCACTAATCTATGGAAATGAAGTTCAAAATATAACAGCTGAAGAAACACTTACAAAAATATTAAAAAGAGAATATTATGATAGAACAATTGTGAAAATTAGACAAAAAATATCATTAGAATTGATAAATAACTTAAAGTCAGTTGCAAGAAGCTCTTTTAATGTAATTAATCTAAGAGATGATGAGGATGGAATGGTTGCAGACTTCAAAGCAAATTGTCTAACAGATACATTAAATAGATTAAGAAATATTTTGGCAAATTACGGATATGGAGCAAGAACATATCAATATCCAGGAAAAGATGTAGTTGAAAGAGCAATTAGTTTATATAGTGATTTATTAAAAATAAGAGATGTGTCAGAATTTTTCAAGGTTGTTACAGAGAAAAAAGATGAAATTAATGAAATATCTCCAAAAACAGAAATGGTATTAGACTTTTTCAAAGGTATGCAAAGAGAACAATTTGATAATGCAAGAAAAACATTATTAATATATGATAATAACAAAGATTTTGCAGATAAAACTGATGAATTAAAAGGCGTTGTAGATGAAATTACAGAAATACTAAATAGCGAAGAACCTTATAGTGAAATTCATAATTTACCAATGTTAAGAAAAGACTTAATTGATTTATTAAGCAAAATGTATGATGCAAAATCTGAACCAATAATCAATATGATAAACGATACTATTGCTTATATTGAAAATGAAGTAAAAAATGCAGAAGTTAGAGAAGATTTCGGATCAAGTTATATAAGAACATGTAAAGACGTTATAAATACACTAGAACATTCTAACGAATTAAAAGATATATATGCTCAACAAACAAGAATAGATCAACTAAAAGACAGATTTATAAATGCTTTAGAATACGAAAAGAGCAAAGCAAAAATAATTGAAGAAACAGGAAAAGAACCAGAAGAAGAAAAAGTTGTAATTGTACCAAGAAAAGTTATAAGAACAGATGTGCTTATGAATCGTTCTTATGAAATTAATTCAAGAGAAGATATAGACAGATATGTAGAAGAATTAAAATCAAAATTGTTAAAAGAATTTGATAAAAATAATAATTTAACAATTAGATAGGAGAGGGAATATTGGATAAAGCTGTATTAAAAAAGTTTGCAATAGAATCAAGACAAGATTTAATGCAAAGAATGGAAAACAAAATAAAAACATTCTATATTGATGAAGAATTTTCAAAACAACAAAGTGGAGATGTTTATATTCTTGCTAATAGTAAACATAGCTTAAATTTGTCAAAAGAAGAATATACCAAAAGAGAACTTCTTATAAAAAGAATTAATGAATTAGGATTAGAACAAGTTATAGAGGAAGCTGCATATACTTGGTTTAATAGAATAGTGGCAATAAGATATATGGAAATCCATGATTATTTACCACTAACACGAGATAATCAAAGTTTAGGAATAAGAGTATTGTCATCAAAAGATAATACTCCAGATCCTGAAATAATGAAATTTACAAACTTAGTAAACCCAGAATTAGATATTGACTTTAAGAAAGAAAAATATGTTGAACTAAAAGATGATAATGAAAAGTTTAAATATATTTTACTTTTAGTGTGTAGAAAACTTGGAAGAGTTATTCCTCAAGTGTTTGATGGGATAACAGATTATGTAGATATCTTAATACCTGATAATTTATTAAATGATACAGGATTTATTACTAAAGTAATATATGAAGTATCTGAAAATAATTATAACCAAGTTGAAATTATCGGTTGGTTATATCAATACTATAATCAAGCTGAAAAAGATAGAGTAATATCTGCAAAAAAACCATATAAAAAGAATGAAATTGCTTATGCAACACAATTATTTACTCCTGATTGGATTGTTAAATATATGGTAGAAAATTCACTAGGAAAGTTTTGGATTGAACATGGTGGAAATAAAGAATTAATTAATAATTGGAAATATTACATTGATGGTAAAATAAATTATAAAAATGAAAGTATAAATCCTCAAAATATAAAGTGTTTTGATCCATGTATGGGTAGTGGGCATATATTGGTATATCTTTTTGAAGTACTTTATCAGATATATGAATCTTTCGGATACAATAAGAATGATATTCCAGAATTAATATTAAAAAATAATATACATGGACTTGATATTGATGATAGAGCAGGACAACTTGCAATATTATCTGTATTATTAAAAGCTAGAGAGTATGATAGAAATATATTTAATAAAAATATTTATCATGACTTAAAAATTCAGAGTATTTCCGAAAGTAATAACTTTGATTATTCATTAATTCAAATTTTAAATGAAAATGAAAAAGAAATAGTAGAAAATTTAATAAAGTGCTTTAAAGATGCTAAAGATATAGGTTCATTAAATAAATTAATTGATATTGATTTAAAAGCTTTAAAAAATTTAAAAGAAAAATTACATAAAGGAAATGATTTGTTTACATATCAACTAAAATATATGTTTTATCCAATTATTAGAGAATATATTATTTTGAAAAATAAGTATGATGTGGTAGTTACTAATCCACCTTACATGAGATTGTCAAAGACCTCAAAAATTCTTAATAACTATCTGGCAAAGAATTATAAGACGACTAAATATGATTTATATTCAGCGTTTATTGAAAAGATTATTAATATGCTCGATAATAAAGGAATAATGTCGATGATTACTCCACAGGCATGGATGTTTTTAACTACATTTGAAGATTTAAGAAAAAATATTATTAATAATATGAATATAGACAATGTTATACAATTAGGTACAGGAGCATTTGACTGTGGTTTTGGTACGGCTTCATTTGTTTTAAGAAAAGAAAAATGTGATGCAAAAAGTTGTTTTTTAAAATTAGACTTATTTGACACGGAAGATGAAAAAATAAAAAACTATTTTATAGATAAAAATAAATATTATATTGAGCAATCAAAATTTTTGTCAATTCCATCTACCGCGTTTGCATATTGGATATCAGATGGATTTATGAATGCTTTTAAAAATAAAAGGATTAAAGACTATTATGAAATGGAAAGTGGTATTGTAACAGGAAATAATGAAAAATATTTACGATATTGGTATGAAGTTAATGATAATTTAATATGTAAGAATAATTTAGAAACTGAAGTAATAACTTCCTCAGACTTAAAATGGTTTAAATGCAACAAAGGTGGAGGATATAAACGATGGTATGGTAACATGGAATATGTTGTCGATTTATATCATAATGCAAAAAATATTAGAGAAAATATTTCACCAGATATTTATCGTTTAAGAAATATAGATAACTATTCAAGAAAGGCTATTACTTGGCCACTTATTGGAGATAAGAAGTTTAGTGCTAAATTTCTTCCTAATGAAGTAATTAATAATAAAGCCGCAAATGCGTTATATTTAAATGATGAACAACAGTTACATGTAATGGGATATATGAATTCAAAAGTATTTAATGAAATAATAAATATGATTAATCCGACCGTTAGTTATCCAATTGTTGATATTGAAAAAATTCCTGTAATACCAATAAATGATGAAACTATAATAAAAAAAGTTAAAGAAAATATCAAAATTTCAAAAGAAGATTGGGATTCATTTGAAACAAGTTGGAATTTTACAAAACACCCATTATTAAAGCCAATGTTAAAGGGTTCGACAATAAGAGATTCATTAGCAAATTGGAATACTTATACTTATCAACAAAGGAGTTTATTAAAGCACAATGAAGAAGAACTTAATAAAATATTTATTGATATATATGGATTAAATGATGAACTAACGCCAGAAGTTGATGATAATGATATAACTATAAGAAAAGAAGATAAAGTAAGAGATATTAAATCTTTTATAAGTTATGCAGTAGGTTGTATGTTTGGTAGATATTCATTAGATAAAGATGGGGTGATATTTGCAGGTGAAACTTTTGATGAAAATAATTATAAAACTTTCAATGCTGATAATGATAATATTATTCCAATTACTGATGAAGCATATTTTAGTGATGATATTGTTGAAAGATTTAAAACATTTATAAAAACTATATATGGAGATAATACATTTAATGAGAATATGGATTTTATTGCTGAAGCGTTAGGAAAAAAAGGAACTGAAACAAGTGAAGAAACCATAAGAAGATATTTTGTAAATGATTTCTTTAATGATCATTGTAAAATATATCAAAAAAGACCTATTTATTGGTTATTAGATAGTGGAAAGAAAAATGGATTTAAGGCCTTAATTTATATGCATAGATATAATGAAAACCTAATTCCAAAGGCAAGACTTGATTATTTACACAAAGTTCAGACAACTTATGAAAAATTATTATCTGATGTAAATTATAAACTTACAACAGATTTATTAATGGTAGATAAAAAAGATGCACAAAAAAGACAAGCAGACTTAAATGCGAAACTTCAAGAAATTAAGGAATATGATGAAAAAATAGCTCATATTGCAAATCAAAGAATTAGTATTGATTTGGATGACGGAGTAAAAGTAAATTATGAAAAATTTAAAGAAATATTAGCAAAGATAAAGTAAAGGAGAAAAAATGTCCAAAGAACCATATACAAAATGTCATTATATACCCCAAGTATATTTAAGACAATGGAGGTATGATAAAAAAAACGAAAAAGAATATGCAGAAGTACAAGTTTATGATAAAGTTAATCAAAAGAAACTTTATAAAAAAATAGAAGATAACTATTATGTGGATGATTTATATAATCCATATTTAAAAGAATCACTGGATTTATATTGTAATTTACCACAAAATATGAAAGAAAGTTTTATAAGTAAGATAGACGACTATACAAAAAATAATAATATAGAGATATATTATGGACAGGAAAATCTTAAATACAAAGAAAACCTTAATATATTATACTTAAATAACCAAGAAAAAATTAAATTAAAAAAAAAATGACAAATTTGTTTCTGATACTGCAAACAAAGAAATATATAATAAGTTAATGAGTATCAAATGTACAAACATAGAACAAGATTTTAATAAAAAAATAGAAACATTCTGGAATGATTTTATCCAAAAGCTAGATAAAGGAAAAACAGAATTTGAAAAAGATTCATCACATAACATTGTATCTCTTAGTACTAAACAATTGAATTATTTACATGATTTTATCATTACAATGATAACCCGAATAAAGAATATTCCAGGTATTCAAGGATATGATTTGGAAATAAAAAATATAAGTAAATTTGTTGATAATTCTGTTATAAAATCAATGTTTGAAGGAATTGAAAAAGCAAGTACTCCTTGCAATAAATTTCCAGATTATCATTTTATAACGCAAAATTATGATTTATTGAATAAAAAAAACAACCACTTTAAAGAATCATTTTTTTATAATGAAAATAGAAATTGTCAAATGCTTATAATAAGAGATAACAATGATTTAGAATTTTATACAAGTGATGTGCCATGCTTTCTCGAAGAAGAAAGTAATACTATATATTGTCCTGCTACAGACAAAATATTTTTAATGTTTACTAAAGAAGATACACAGAATAGTAATATAAAGATTGTAGAAGCATCTGCCGACGATGTATTAAGGCTTAATGACTTAGTTTGTGAACACGCTAAAAACGATATCATTTTTAAAAATAAATGGAGGTCAACTAATGTTTGATGAAGTTACACAACTTCTTTTGGATACAATAAACGGAGAATTTTCAAGAGACAATGAAAAAAAAAGAACTAGAAAAATAATATTCTGGTATGATCCAAAAGAAGAATATAAAGAATTAATAAATGAATTGAATATAGAAGATACAGAAATAATTGTATATGACAATAATAGTTTCTGGATAAGGTATCATATTGAAAAAGAAGAACTAACAAAAAACATAGTTATTTATCTTCCTTTTGAAAGACTAAAAGGAACAGATAATGAACTATTAGACATAGAAAGTTCAAATAGCGATTTACTTTTCAATCCTGATGCTACAACAATGAGATTAAAAAATCTTGAACTAACAGAAAATTGCAGAAATATAATTAAAAATTACAGCAAATTTTTCAACAACAAAAAGAGAGAAAGTGATTTTAAAGCATTTGATGTTGAAGAAAAAACACCAGACAATATTGATTATATAATTACTGCAATATTGCTAGAAATTAAATCTATTAGTGAAGATGACATACTAAAAGGTATAATAAAATTATATTTTGAAGACTCTAAAAAATACGAAAATCTATTTAAATTTGGAAATGAACAATTTATAATAAACTTGTTTAATCATACATTTGGAAGCTCTATAAAAAGCTCTAAAGAGCTTCCAGAGGTATATAAAGCTCTTGTATTTACATACTTTGCTTCTAGTATAGCTGACAAAAACAAAATAGGAAGATTCAGCAAATATGTACTAAAAGAAAAAGCTACAAATGTATATATATTCATAAATTCTTTAATGAGAGATAAAACTACAAAAGAATATTATGATAGATTATCTTTTGAAATTGAAAAAGAATTTGGAATAGATGAACTTATAAAAAATATGGATATAGAAGAATATAAAACAAGTGATGCTTTTAAATGTATTGATAAATATATTTTAGACTATGTTACAGACAAGTTATTTAATGGAATAGGCGAGTATGCAAAATATAATGAATATCTAGATATTAGACAAAATAAATATTGGTATGATAGCTATAAAAATGAGTATGCTTTCTTAAAAGTAGCATTAAAATTCTTTGAAAAAATAGAAAAAATAGAAAACAATATAAAAACTTTAGATATAGATCAATTTGCAAAAGAGTATGCAGATAAGCTATATATAATTGATACATTGTACAGAAAAAGCTATTATTACTTTGATAATATTGAAGATAAAGATATGTTTATATATTTAAAGAACAGAATTGAAAATAGATATGTAAATAGTTTTATTAGTGAATTATCAATAAAGTGGAGTGATACTATTGAAAGTACGACAAGTTATGACTCTAATAGAATGACAATGCAGAACGAGTTCTATAACACGTATATTAAGCCATATAACGATAAAAAAGATAGAATAATAGTAATTATATCAGATGCTTTCAGATATGAATGTGCTAGAGAACTAACAGACAAATTAAAGGTATTTAGTAATAAATCAGAAATTAATTATATGTTAGGATTAGTACCATCATACACAAAATTAGGTATGGCTTCATTACTACCACATAAAGAATTATCAAGAGTAAAAAATAGTGATGACATATTAGTTGATGGTTGTACTTCAAGCTCTGTAAAAGACAGAGAATTGATACTTAAAAAAGAAAATCCAGACTCTGTAGCAATAAAATATGATGATATGTATGAAATGACAAAATCAGAATGGAAAAAGCTATTTACAGGAAAGAAAGTTGTGTATATATACCACGACACTGTAGATAATGCTGGAGAACATAATGAATCTAAAATATTTGAAGCGTGTCAAGATGCTATTGATGAGATAGAAAAGCTAGTTAGAGATTTACATACAACATTTAGTGGTGTAAATGTATTCATAACAGCTGATCATGGATTCTTCTATAAAAGAGGAAAAATTGAAAGTTATGAAAAAACATCAAAAGAAGCAAATGCGACAAAACAAAAAACAAGATATTCATATACAGATATACCATCTAATGAAGAAGGTGTATTATCAATAAAATTAGATTATTTATTTGGTCAAAATAGTGGATATGTCAATGTACCAAAAGGAAATATGATATATGCAAGACAAGGAAGCGGCGTAAACTATGTTCATGGTGGAATATTACCACATGAAGTTATTATTCCAGTAATAGATTTTAAATCAACAAGAACAAGTGAAGAATCTAAAAAGGTTGGAATAACATATAGTGGTCTAACTGCAAAAATAACAAATGCAATAACATATCTTGAATTCTTACAAGATTCAAATGTAGACGAAAATAATAAGCCATGCAGATACTTATTACACTTTGAAGATGAAAACGGAAATAGAGTGTCTGATGAATGTACCATAATTGCTAACTATGAAAATACAGAAGTAAAAGATAGATTTTTCAGAGAAAAGTTTGTATTTAAAAATATAGAATATGATAGAACTAAACCTTATTATTTAGTAATAACAGACGAAGAAACAGGAATAGAACTTCCTAGAGTGAAATTCTATATTGATATTGCAATTGTAAATAACTTTGATTTTTAGGAGGTTAAAAAGTGGAAGAACTTAGTGAAAAGTTAAATAGATACTTTCCAGGAAAAGTAGTAAGAAAAGACTTAACTAAAAAAATAAAAGAGGGTGCAAATGTACCAGTTTATGTACTTGAATACCTCCTAGGTATGTATTGTGCTACAGATGATGAAAAAGCAATAGAAGACGGGGTAGAGCAAGTAAAAAATATACTAGCAGATAACTTTGTAAGACCTGATGAAGCTGAAAAAGTTAAATCAAAAATAAAAGAAAGAGGCATTTATACAATAATTGATAAAGTATCTGTAAAGCTTAATGAAAAAATAGATTTATATGTCGCAGAATTATCAAATTTAGGAATAAAAGATGTTGCAATAGATGAAAGCTTTGTAAAAAAATTTGACAAATTATTAGTTGGTGGTATTTGGAGTATAATAAAAATCAAATATGACTTTGAAGAAAATAAAAGAATGCCTTTTGTAATTGAGTCATTAAATCCAATCCAATTACCTAATATGGATATAGAAGGACTATTTGAAGGAAGAAAACACTTTACTAAAGATGAATGGATGGATATTTTAATTAGATCAATGGGAATAGAACCATCTCAATTAAAACAAAATCAAAAATGGCACTTCTTAGAAAGAATAGTACCATTAGTAGAAAACAATTACAATATGTGTGAATTAGGTCCAAGAGGAACAGGAAAATCACATATATATAAAGAAATATCTCCAAATAGCATATTAGTATCAGGAGGACAAACAACTGTTGCAAACTTATTTTACAATATGGGTGCAAAGAAAATTGGACTTGTTGGAATGTGGGACTGTGTAGCTTTTGATGAAGTTACAGGAATACATTTCAAAGATAAAGATGGTATTCAAATAATGAAAGACTATATGGCTTCTGGATCTTTTGCAAGAGGAAAAGAAGAAAAGAATGCAAATGCTTCAATGGTATTTGTAGGAAATATAAATCAAAGTGTAGAAGTGTTACTAAAAACATCACATTTATTTGAACCATTCCCACCAGAAATGGCAAATGATTCAGCATTTTTTGATAGAATGCACTATTATTTACCTGGTTGGGAAATCCCAAAAATGAGACCAGAACTAATAACAGATGAATACGGATTTATAACAGACTATATATCAGAATTCTTTAGAGAAATGAGAAAACGTACATTCTCAGATTCAATCGACAAATATTTTAGATTAGGAAATAATCTAAACCAAAGAGATGTTATCGCTGTTAGAAAGACTGTCTCTGGACTTGTAAAAGTATTATATCCAGATGGAGAATTTACAAAAGAAGAACTTGAAGAAATATTAGAATATGCTTTAGTTGGAAGAAGAAGAGTAAAAGAACAATTAAAGAAAATTGGCGGAATGGAATTTTATGATGTACATTTTTCATACATAGATAATGAAACAATGGAAGAAAAATTTGTATCAGTGCCAGAAATCGGTGGAGGAAAACTAATACCTGAAGGTATGCTAAAAGCAGGACAAACTTATTATATAGGACTAGGAAACTCTGGAAGAATAGGAACATATAAAATAGAAGTTGAATCTCCAGTAGGACATGGAAAATTTGAAACAACAGGTATTGGCTCAGATAGAGAAACAAGAGAAGCATTAAGTACATCATTCAATTATTTTAAAGCAAATAAAAAAAGCATAAGTTCAAACATAAATACAGAAACAATAGATTACTTACTACACATACAAGACCTACAAGGTACAGGTCCATCAAAAGATATTTCACTTGCTTCTTATGTAGCAATGTGTAGCAGTAGCCTAAAGAAACCAATGCAAGGAAGCCTTGTTATATTAGGTAGTATGAGCATTGGTGGAACTATAAGTAAAGTAGATGAATTAGCAAATACTTTACAAGTATGTTTTGACTCTGGAGCAAAAAAGATATTATTACCAATGTCATCAGCAAGTGATATTTCACAAGTACCAAGTGAACTATTTTCAAAATTTAATATTGCATTTTACAATACACCGGAGGAGGCAGTGTATAAGGCTCTTGGAATAGAATAATAAATAAGTGGATGTAATTATGGGAATTATTTTATATATATTATTTTTGATATTCTGTCTATTTGCAGGATTCAATGGAATGCCATTTATGTTTATATTTCCAATTGTAACAATTATAGGAGTTGTTGTTATATCAAAGAATTATAAAAATATAGATAATTCAAAATGTGAAAAATATGAAGATAATGATGATATGCAAGAGATGGTGTATTGGGATAGGATATATAGAAAATAAATTTTTAAATTTATTTGTATATATAAAGTATTTTATAAAAAATATGTGTTTATATAAAAAGAATAAAATTTAAAAAATGGAGGAGAAAAAATGGAGGAGAGTAAAATATTCGTACAATTAGCAGCAAATTTAGCAGAGGTTGGTGCAAGAAATGGTGCCAGTATTATATCAAATAAAATTAGAGCTAGTAAGACTAAGAAGAATGATAAAGAAACTATTGCTGAGCTTGAAGAGATTATATCTGATTTACTAAATGACAAATCAGAAATTCAGAGGATTGCTCAAGCTTATGAACAAGAATTGGTGTCACAAAAAATTACAGAAGATGATATAAAGTATATTACGGAAAATTTGTTACCTGTTTTTAGTGAGTTTATGACAGATAAGGTACAAAGTGATCAACTTAAAAGAATATTATCAGTGGAAACATTAACAATTATGCAACTTATAGGATTTAATTATAAGCAAGCAATAGGAGAGCCATTAACTCTTTTACTAAAAAAGAATATTGAAGCTAAAATTCCTATGGATTCAAAAACAAATATTAATTATGTTTTAGCAATGGCAAAGTTAGCACAGGATGAAGAGGCAACTAAAAGATATTTGCGTTTAACAGGGCAGCAAATATAGTGTGAATTGTAACTTTGATATTTCTTCAAGAATATTTTTGTGTGCGAATAAGTTATTTATAAAATATTATAATATTAATTTTAGAATGGGGTATGGATTTTTTGGGAAAATCTAATTATGATTATAAAATTTCATTATTTATTATAGAACCAAAGTTTCAATATTTTTGCGTAGCTATGCTTTATATGGGTGTTGCTCTATTTTTAATTATGTTATGAATAAAATGAAAGTTTCGAGAAAAATGAAAAAAGTTCCTAAAATTAAAAAGTTTTTTCAAAATTTTGAAAAAACTTTGACATGTAACAAAATATTAACAATAATAAAAATTTAAAATATCAATATAATTTGAGAAAAAATCTCAAAAATATTGATATTTTTTAAAATTTAGCATATAATATATAAAGTAAAGGAGGAATCATAAATGTTAATAAGATTTAGTTTTAAAAATTTCAAATCATTTAAAAATGAAAACTGCCTAGACATGGAAGCAACAACATTAAAGGAACACGAATATAACATTGCAAAAACAGAAAATGGAGACTATCTAAAAATAGCAGCTATTTATGGTGCAAATGCAAGTGGCAAAACTAATGTATTACAAGCATTTAGCTATATGAAAAAGAAAGTTTTAGTAAGTGACGATTCAAGAATAAACAATAACTTAAGTGAAGAAAACATTTTTGCATTTATGATAAACAACGAACCAATCAGTCTAGAAGTAGAAATACTAGCTGAAAACAATAAAATATATAAATATGGATTTGAAGTATTAAATAATGCAATTATTTCTGAATGGTTGTATGAAAAAAGAGTTAATAAATTCTACGAAATATTTGATAGAACAAATAACAACATAGAAGTAAAAGACAATAAAAATAAATTGTTGGGTTTGGCAAATGTAGATGAAAAAACTTTATTTTTAAATGTATTTGCTAAAATAGATAAAAATAATGAGGACTTTAATAATGTATATAATTGGTTTATAGATGCAAATTATTTAGATTTAGGAGATCCAAATTTTGAAAACGCATTAAACAATAGAATATCTTTAAAAATAATTGAAGATAAAAAATATAAAGAAGAATTATTAAAGTTTATAAAAACATTTGATGCAACAATTGACTCAATAAATATATCTCCAAATTCACTAGAAGAATTAAAAAATACAAATGGAGTAGTAAAAGTTGAATTAGTTCATAATGGAGAAGATGGTAATAAAAAAGCACTACCACTTGTATTAGAATCAAATGGTACTATGAAAATGTTCCACTTGTTTGACTTTTTAATGGATACATTAAGAAATGGAAGAGTGTTATTTGTTGATGAATTAGATGCAAAATTACATCCATTATTAACAAGATATATTATTAATTTATTCCACAATAGTGAAAAAAATATAGGCAATGGACAGCTAATATATTCAACGCATGACACAGTAAATTTAAATAAAGAAACATTTAGAAGAGATGAAATATGGTTTGTTGAAAAAGATAAAAATGGAGTTTCAGAATTGTATTCTTTATCAGATTATATTATAGAAGATGAAAATGGAAATACTAAAAAAGTTAGAAATGATGCAACATACAATAAAGATTATTTAACTGGAAGATACGGTGCTATTCCAGTATTAGAGGAATTTGATATAATATGAGAGACAAAGAATATTCAAGAAAAAGCAAATTAAAAAGTAAAAGGCTTGCACCAGCCAATTACTTAATTGTATGCGAAGGGAAACAAACAGAGCCTAATTACTTTAATGGGTTAAAGAAAAAGATAAATGAAAAGTATGGTAATAAAGTTGATGTTTTAATTCCTAGTATTGAAGTAAAAGGAACAGGAAAGAATACAACAGATTTAGTAAATTATACGGATAAATTTGTTAACTATTCAAATAAAAGATATGGACAAGTTTGGGTTGTATTTGATAAAGATGATTATTCAAATGATCAATTTGATAAAGCAATTAGAACTTGTGATTATAATGTTGCCTGGTCTAATCCTAATTTTGAACTTTGGATATTATCTCATTTAAAGAGAATAACTAAATATATATCAAAAGATGATATTTTAAAAGAATTGGATAAAGAATTTCAAAAAAATGGATTTGGAGAATATAAGAAAAATGATGAAAAAATTTTTGAGAAAGTTACAAGTGATGGAAAAATACATATGGCAATAGATAATTGCAAATTAATGGAGAAAATTAATGAAAACGGACAAGCATCACAAAGAAATCCTATGACACAAGTTTATAAGGTAGTAGAGGGATTGAAAGAATATTTAGAATAAAATATTACAGAAGAAAAGCAAAATATGAGAGTAATTGAGAGTTACAGAAATATTTTGCTTTTTATAAAAAGTGCTATTAATGGCATAAGTTAATATATTTAGATTGAATAGAGGGATGATAATGAAAAAAGTAGTAAAATGTAGTTTACTTATAATATTATTTTCAATATTAATTGTTGAAATTATAAAAGTTGTTAGATTGTTTGATATAAATGGAATTATAAACATTAGCCATGATGCATGGATTGGTTTTTTTGGAAATTTATTAGAAATATTGGTTACAGTAATTGTTTTTATATTTACTATATACAAATTTTTAGATGAAAAGGAAGAAAAAGAAAAGCCTTTAATTATAATTAAACCTTCATATAAAAAAGATTGTTATTATAGATGTGATAATGTGCAAAATAATTTTACACAACATAGAAAAGTATATTTTGAACTAGTTAATAAAGGAGATATGATAATTAAATATCCTCTAATTAAGAATGAAGATGGAAAAATTTTAAATATATATAAATTAGAAGGCGAAAATGAATTAGATATTATAGAACCACAAAATTTTCAGACAAAGAATAAATATGTCATATCTATAGATATCAATTTTATGGAGGGAATGCGGCCCTTATGTTGTAAATTTTTTTGAATTAGAATATAAGAACTACAAAAATAAAAAATATAACTGTAAGTTTGAAATAGAAATTGATAGAAATAATAGTGAATATATTAAAGTGTTTATGAAGGAATAGGGTAATAAATGTGAAAGGAAAAGGTGTAGATAATGTTAGGAAATATAGCATCAATTGCAACTTTGATATTATTTGTAATATATTTTATTGGAAGAATAATATCATTAATAATTGAAAAAAAAGTAATATATGAAAAAATTGATATATATATCAAAGAAGAGGATATGCCGAAGGATTTAAAAACAAGTGATGAATATAGATGCGAACATGAAGGAGAAATACTAATTATTACTCCATATGAGAAATCTTATAATTGGCTAGCTATATATGAATGTAAATACAATGAAAAAAATAAAAATTTAAAAAAGGTTAAAGAACTAAAAAAATTTGAAAAAATAATGAATAATACATCTATAAGAATTGATACAGTACTTACATGTGGTATTCCTTTATATATAATTGAATTTGAAAGGTCTGATTTTATTAAAGGAACTTTAATACTGCAATCTAATGGTAAAAATGGTATACAAGAAGAAATGTTGACATTTCATCATACATGGAAAAGTGTAATTTATTATTTATTTAGGTAAAAGGCGAGAATTAATCTCGCCTTTCTGATATTTTAAAGTGCAATTTTTATTTTTTAAAGTGCAAATTTTGCACTTTAAAAGGAAATATTATTATCACAACACCCGCTAATCATCTGCACACCATCCACAAACCCATTCCTATAATACTTCTCATTCCAATAATCCAGATACCTCATAAAATCATCATACAACTTATCAAGCTGAGACTGAACAAACTGCCTACTATCCTTAGAAACATTACGCAAAATCCTCTCGCAAAACTTATCAAAATTCAAACTATGCTTATAATCCTCATCAGAAAGCTGACAAAGCAAAGAAACATCTCTAAACGCCAACCATTCCTTTAATATATCATCATCATTAACTTCTCTAAAATTAACCATCTTTATATCCTCCTATACATATATAATCTCATTCAAAACAATTTCTTCAGCCTTATTTTTTAAATTATTTATAGCCTGAACCCACTCCATTTGATGATGCTCCTTCAACAACTCATTAACATTTTCATCCTCTGCAAAGCCTTTTATAAGTAAATTAACCTTATTACTAGCATCACTATCTATATCTAGCAAATGTTGCTTCAAAGTACCACTAATAAGTAATTCAGTATAAAAAGGTATATCAAAATTCTTTAAATAATTTAACCTTAATCTTCCATACTTTCCAATATGACCATCAGTCTGTTTAGGCAAACACAAATCAGGAATAAAATAATCTCCTTCTCTATGATAAGTAATCTTATTATTCATATCAAAACCTCCAAAATAAATTTTTAGGTTTTCCATTCTAAATTTGTGATAAAAAACACAAACTAAATTTGCAAAAAAACTACAAACTAATTTTGTAATAAAAATCACAAAACATATCTAAAATCTATCAAAAATAATTGGGGAAAAGTTGGTGAAAAACTTCTCAAAAAAGCCCCAAAAAATGCACAAATGTTTTAAAAACCATTTCCCCAATTTTTATTGAAATATCAGCTAAAACCCTTGATTTCACTAAATTACATAAACGTTTCAAGCACATCTCATAACCCGAAGGTTTAAAACAAATAATTTTTAATAAAATAAAGACATTATTTAAAAATTATGATAGAATTAGAAAAAAATAGGTGATAATATGGGTATTTTAGACAGTGCAAGTAGTCAATCCGTTTCAAGAGGATATGATTATTATAAAGAAGGAAGAGTTGTTTTATGTCAGCAAATTTCAAATTATGAATTTATGGGAAAAATACAAGGTAATGATAGCAAACCATATAATGTGGTAATAAATATAAACCATCCAAGAAAGTCGACATGTAATTGTCCATTTGCAAAAGGAAGGCAGATTATATGTAAGCATATGGTAGCTTTATTTTTCTATGTTTTGCCCGAAGAGGCCAAAGACTATGAGGATTGGTTGGTAAGCGATTATTATGATGAAAATGATGAAGATGACTACTATGAAGAGGATTACTACGATTATGATTATTATGATAAATATAACAGATATTCAAGATATAATGATGATTTTATAAAACCCATTTTTTTCGATGAAATATTAAATAATTTTGTAAATAATTTATCTGAAGATGAAATAAAAAATTTATTTGTTCAAGAATTAAAGAGAAATGAAAGGTATACTTTTGAAAAATATTTGCAAAAAGAATATGAAAAATATCTGTTAAATTCAAAAAATACTCATGCTTTAATAGATAAAATTAATTCTAGATTTAAGAAATTATCTGATGACTATGATTTTAATTATAATGATTTTTCAGTACAACTTTTAAACAAAAGTGAAAAGAAAAAGATTAAAGAGATATATGAATCAGATGATAAGATGAGAAATATTATAGATAAAATATTTTTGGTCCCTGATTTGGCAACATACGATGATTACAAATGGATTACTAATTTTTATAAAAATAACGTTTATGCTAATAAAGAAAAAATATCTAAGTTTTGCAAAGATTTAACTTCGCTTTTTAATTTGCTAAAACATTATAGCATTAAAAATACAACTCCTAAATCTAATATTTTGATAACATTATATATTTTAAATAATTATACAATAGAAGAAACTTCAAAACTTTTAATAAAAAATTCAAAATATGATGAATTTATTGATTATATTTTAAACAATACTAATAATTTAAATTTATTATATAAAAATTTTTATGACAATATTAAAAAAGAAAAGTATTTAAATTATAATAAAATTGCAGAAATCTTAAAAAAGTTTTATTATGAACATGGTATAGAAGATATTGAAGATGAATGTGATTATTATAGTTTTTTAGGGACAAAAAATATTAATTATTTAGAAGCATTAAGATATTCTAATAAATTTGATAAATACATAAATGAATTATTAGATAAATGTAAAGATACTATTATTTTAGAAAAAGTCTATATTGTTTTAGAGCAAAAAGAAAATCTATTTAAATTATTATGTAATAAAGAAAATGAATATAGATTGATAGCTAATATTGAGGTTTTAAAAGATGAATATACTGATAAATTATTTAATTATTTGAAAAATAGAATTTATGAAGTTTTATCTGGAAAAAAAGATAGAGAAAGTTATAAAAAAGTAGCTAGTCTAGTATTGGCAATAAAAAAATTAAATAATGGAGAGCAATTAGTGAATAATACAATAAAAGAATTAAAATATTCTGAGTATGCTAAAAGGACAGCTTTATTTGACGAGATAGAAAAAGCAATTAATAGATAATGTAGTGTATCATAGAGGTGGATTTTTATTTTCCACCTCTATAATAACATTTGAAGGTTACTTCTACAATGTATACAAAAGCAGATAATAAATAGTTTTTGAATTAATTGACAAACATATAAACAAATGTTACCTTATTGATTAAGTTATATAGAGGGAGTTGGTTTTATGGGTAGATTTTTATGTGTAGGAATCGCAACAAAGGTATTTGTAAAAAAAGATGGTTATTCAAAAGAGAAAATAATGAATCAATTAAAGAAATCACTAGATTTAAAAATTTATGATGAGCCAATAGAAGATGAGAAATTTTTATTGTTAGGAATGAAGAAGGAATATATAGAAAAATATGCAGTTCCATTTGTTGAAGAACAATTAAAGATTGTGCTAGAAAATATGGCGGATATAGAAGATTATGAAAGAATTTCAAAAAATTTAAAGGAACTATTAGAAAATTCAAAAGGTAAAAATTATAAAGAATTAATGCAAATGGCAGAAGAACAACAGAATATAAATTTTGAATTAGCTGAAGGAAATTTGTTTACTAATGATATTTCATATATTGGAGATGGGTTAACAATATTTGCTGATTTGATAACATATTTGAATGATGGGAAAATTGTAATGGAAACTTATTATGATATGTTTAGATATTTTAGAAATACAATTATAAAAAGTAGTGATAGCCCAATAAAAACTTCGGCAATGATTTCAATTGTAGGATAACTTCATTAACATAGTAAATCTATTAGAGTAAGGAGTAGATGTCGAAATGGGAGAAATGATTAGATGTAAAAAATATGGAGATATATTGCAAAGCAAATACAGATATAATTTTCAAATATGTAGATGTGGCTCTTATTACAAAGATGGAAGAGATGATTATTGTAGAGTTGGTGGAAATAAAGAGGATATAGAATGGCTAGATATAAAAGATAAAAAGAATTGTAATAAGAAAAAAAGGCTAAAATCTTATTTGTATACCAAAGGTAAATTCGGAAAAAGATTTAGAGAAGTTTTGGATACGAACAACGAATATCTTTATTCACACGGTCGTTATCCTACTAAAATAAGAAAAGAGGATTTAACAGAAGATTATATAGAATTTAGAAGTAGGGTGATTTGGTATATGACAGGATATGTAAAAACATCTGGAATAGTTGATATAGGATATAAATCAATAAAAATAAATCATTTATTTAAGGATGATTATCTATATATTTCTTATAAAGAAAAATTAAAGTTTGAAAAAAATATATTTGGATTTTGTGATTATACTAATTATGATATTTGCATTTGTGGTAACAGTATTATTCCAATTTTATTTGCAATTGAGGAAAATTCAAAAATTAATATAAATGGCGTAAAAGAAAAAATATATGAAAAAGTAGATTGGTATAAAAATCATTATAAGGAAGACTATTTAATACAGTTTGATGATGAAAATGTGGATATATTTGAATATTATAAGAAGTGTTATTGATTCCAATAGCACTTCTTTAAGCTTTGGCTTTGCTTGATTTTAACCTTCTAATTGAAGCAAAAAATTTTATTGTCGTTTTTAATTACTTGGCTGTAAATTTTTGTTCAAATTCACCACCTCCAAATCCCTAATCGCAGGATTGTACAATTGATGTCCCAGATAATCAAATCTAGAGCCATGACAAGGACAATCCCAAGTCTTATCAAGATTATTCCAACTAAGAAGGCAACCTAAATGAGTGCAAATAGGTTTCACAGCAAATATTTTTCCATCTTTATCTTTATATATTCCAACTTTTTCGCTATTATATTCAAAAACATGCCCGGTATCGTTTTCTATATCGCTAAAATTCTTATCAAAATCTGAAACACGTTCAGTAATGTTTTTACTAGCATCTTTAGTGTTCTCCGAAGTTCTCTCAGGCACCTTAAATTTATTAATCACAAGTGAATTAGCAGTTTCTTTTACCATATTTCTAAGTTCTTCATTATTCTTAATAGGATGTAATCTAGTAGCTTTAAATACATCTTCATATTTGTTTTCATACCCTAAAATCTTGTCAACAATAATGTTAGCAGCAACATTAGAAGAAGTCATTCCCCATTTATTAAAGCCAGTACCAATATACATATTAGGCATAAAATGTGAAAACTCACCAATATAAGGAATTTTATCAAGCGTAATACAATCTTCAGTATTCCATTTATATAAAACTTTACAATCAGGATAATATTTTCTAACCTCATCTTCCAAGATATTGTAAGCATTTGATAAATCTATCTTACTACCAGTCTTATGATCTGCACCGCCCAACTAGCAACAACCTTTTTTCATTAGAACCATTTACAAATCTATATGAAAAAGTAGGTTGCTCAGAATTTATATACATTCCATCAAAAACTTTATCGCCAATATCTACTGCAATTACATAAGATGTTGATTGATACATCTTTAAAAAATAATATCCTAAACGATCAATAAAAGGATAATGAGAGGCTAGTATTACATATTTTGACCTAACGACATAATCTTTACATGATGTTATAAACTCATCATTTTCCTTTTTAATATTTTGAACAAGCGTATCTGTATAAATTTCACCTGTACCTTTTGCAAGATTTAAACTAGCACCACCTGGACTATTTTCAACGATGCCATCTCCAACAGAAACTGAACCAACCGAACCAGCATTAACTAAGCCATCAATCGCACTAGAACCATTAGAAGTAATACATTTTGCCAATCCATACGCATATTTTATAGGATTAAACTCAGCTTGATTTGGAAACCTTAAAGCACCTAACACATTAAAGGGAAGAGGAGTAGATGTAACAAATTCGCTTTTAAACCCAAGAGAATTTACAGCTTTATTTTCTAATTTAATTTTTTCTAATTCATCCAAATTATTAGTATAAACATAACTATCTTGTCTTACAAAATCACAGTCAATATTTTCATCATTTATAATCTGATAAATATTTTCTATGGCATCTTGATTTGCGTACAAATATTTCTTAGCCATAGATTCACCTAAAGAGTCAATTAAATATTTATATATAAGATTATGCTGACTTGTTATTTTTGCAGTAGTATGCCCAGTTGTTTTACTGGCAATATCTTTCTCTTTCTCCAAAAGAACAACATTATATCCTTGTTTTGTTAAATAATAACCGCAAGTAAGTCCAAAAATACCAGCACCTACTATACAAACATCAGTAGATATGTCCTTTTCTAATTTATTAAACTTATTTTTATTTTCTATAGAATCAAGCCAAAAAGAATTCATAAGATACCTCCATTAGATCTAATTATGCTCATAGTTGCCAAAGCATTACTATATTAACTAAATATAGTTTGAATTAAAGTCAGTCCGTATAACACAAAAAAGAGATAATTAGCTAAAGATGAAACTGTTCTTTTTTATGTGAGTTTAGCTAATAAAGTTATACGACATTCACTGAATATGTATACTAATTAAATTCTATATTAAGATTATGTACAAGCACATAAAAAATTATTCGACAAATATGCTAACTAGATAAATATCTTTGATTAAATATGTAGTACCAGTTATAACAATAAAATTAGTGAAACAACTAATTAAGTAAATAATTTTAACTAATTATTGGATAATTTAATAAGAAATGAAAATAAACACACATTGAAACATCTAGTATTTTAAATAATAATTTTAGTTGAGCGAGCTTTTAAATAAAAATGTTTAGTGACACGAAATTTATATATAATAGGAATTAAAGAAATAAAAACAATAAAGCGAAAGTATCAATGCAGAAGAAAATAAAGCATTGATACTTTCTTGAAATAAATCTTTTATCAGCAAAGGAAGAAAAAAATATGGATGTCCTTTACTTTACATAATTGTAACACAATAAAAATGCAAAGTTTGTAGAAAACTGTCGAAAAGCTTAAAAAACTTGAAAAAACACAAAAAAATTGAGATATAATAAGCTTTCTTGGAGCGAAAAGCAAAATAACATTGTGAAAATCGCAAAAACTAAAGAATTTACCTTGTAAATTAAGATATTCTAAAATAAAATATAAAAAATTTAATATTTTGTAGAAAATAGTCGAACTATATGTTATATTATTTATAGTAGGATTGGTGAAAGAATGAACAAAAAAAGCATAAAGATAATACTAATAGAACTTTTAATATTAATACTAGCAATTATTGGGGTAAATAGTAATCTAATGCAATATACACCAAGTTGTTTATTTTACGAAGCTACAAATCTTCAGTGTCCTTCTTGTGGGGGAACAAGATGTGTAGAAAATATATTAAAAGGTAATTTCAAAGAAGCTTTTTTGTTTCATCCAATATTTTTTATAGCCATTTTTTATTTATTAATTTGTAATATAGTATATTTAATTAACTTAAATAAGAAAAATAAAATTTTAACATGGATATATCCAAAATATTGGTATGCTATAATTTTTGCTGTAATCCTAGTAATATATGGAATACTACGTAACCTAGTCTAGTAAAAATAGCAGCTAAGTTTTAACAAAAAGTAAATAAATTAATAGACATTAAGTATTACATAAATAGTATGATTTTAAATAATAAAATCAGGTTTGCCTAAAAGAAAAATTTCCTAAGAGAGTTTAATAAAATAAAGGAGGATTTTTTATGGACGAAAATAACAAAGATGATGTTATCAAAAATGATAACAATAATATCGAAACAAATGATCAAACTATAGAAAAAACTGAAACAAATGTAGTAAAAGAAGAGCAACCAGTCCAAAAGCAAGAAAATGTGAATAACAACAATACAACAGCAAACCAGCAACAAAAAGATAAGAAAGGATTTAGTATAGCAGCTTTAGTTCTTGGTATTGTAGCAATTGTACTTTGCTGTGTATGGTATATATCAATACCATGTGGAATTTTGGCTATTGTTTTTGGTACTATAGGACTAAGATCAAGCAAAAGAGGAATGTCAATATCAGGAATTGTTACAGGTATTAGTGGTATAATCATTTCTATATTTATAATATTTATGATAATTATTTCGGGATTTACACAAGGATTAATTGAAGGTATTACAAATGGAATTGAACAAAATAATTATTCAGACTTTGATGATGATCACTACAATTATAAGTATGATAGTTTTTATAACTTTTAACGCTTAATATTATTATAAAGCAAATGAATTAAGTACAATAGCAAATAATATTAAGAAATTAATTACGGTATTTATAAAATTAAATACATATATACAAAAAGAAAAAAATAGGAGGGAGTTTTTATGAACGAAAACAAAGAAAATGAAGTAAACAATGTTGAAGGCGAGGTAAATCAATCAACTAATACTACACCAACAAATGACAAAAAAGGATTCTCAATTGCTGCATTAGTATTAGGAATAATTGCACTTGTACTTTGTTGTATATGGTATGTATCTATACCTTGTGGCATTATCGCATTAATACTTGGAATTATAGGTTTGAAATCAAGCAAAAGAGGAATGTCAATTGCAGGAATTATTACAGGTGTTATTGGTATGATACTAAGTATTGTATTAGTAATAGCAATTGTTATGCTAGGTGTAAGTATTTTTAATAATGCTCAAGATGTAATAAATGATTCTAAAGACATAATTAATAATAGTAACTATCCATCAAGCTATTACTATTATAATGACTAGGAATTAGTAAACTATGAAGGATGAAGAAAAAGTTGCTCTTCCTTACCAAAGTGGTAAGGAAGAGCATTATAAAAAATATAGTATAGCATCTAGTATATTAGGAATTGTATCAATAGTGTTAGCATCCTTTTTTCATATTTCGGTTTTATGTGGAATCATAGCAATTGGCTTTGGAGCCTCGAGTGTGAAAAATGGAAAGAAAGTTTTTTCAATAATTGGAATTATTTCAGGAGCTATTGGTATTGTCCTTACAGCTGTAATTGCTATAAATTTATTATCATTTATAACAAGTAGTTCTTTTAGGTTTATTACAGCATTATTTGAAGAATTAAAAAAAATAACAAGCTTATATTAATATTTAAGCTTGTTTTTTATATTTAACAAGTTATTTTATCGACAAAAATTGCAGTATTTTATTGTACAAATAAATTTCTTTTGATATAATGAGCCATAGTATCATATACTGTATAAGTATATATATTCGAATGTCATAGCTACACATTAAAAACAATACAGAAAGAATAATTATGACAGAATGGAGGCAAATATGTGCGAAAAAAATTGTATGGACGAAAAATTAGCTAATGAAATGAAGGAGCTACTTAAAAATTATTCACAAGACAAATCAAATTTAATTCAAATTTTAAATGAAGTTCAAGAAAAGTATGGTTACATTCCAAAACAATCTCAAATTGAAATTTCTAATTATTTATCAATTCCAATGGCAGAAATTTATGGTGTCATAACATTTTATTCTCGTTTTACATTAGAACCAAAAGGAAAATATAATATATCAGTATGTCTAGGTACAGCTTGCTTTGTTAAAGGTTCACAAGCTTTATTAGATAGATTAAAAGAAAGACTTAAAATAGATGAAGGCGGGACTACTCCAGATGGTAAGTTTTCTATTGATGCAACAAGATGTGTTGGAGCATGTGGTTTAGCACCTGTATTTACTATAAATAATGAAGTATATGGTAAAGCTACAGTAAAGAAACTAGATGAAGTATTAGATGAATATATGAAAAAGGAAGACTAATACTAACTATTTTGTAGCGACAACATAGTTAATCTTCAAAAGGAGGAACATTTTGAAAAAAGATTTATTAAAAACAAATTGCTTTGACGTAGAAGAAAAGATGATAATAATTGGAAGTTGTTTGGAATATATGTTTCCTAAAATATATAATGAATTAAATGAAATTTCAGAAAATATTTATGATGTATGTCTAGAAGAGACTCATTTAAATATGGTTATTACAAAAATTGCAGGAATGGTAGCAAGAAAAAAATGTAAAGAACTAACATTTGTAACAGTAGATAAATCACCACATTGTGTACAATTACATTATGTAGTAAAAGAATTAGAAAATATAATGGATTTAAAAGATATAAAGATAAAAAATTATGTAGCTACAAGTGATGGATTAATTGAAATACCAATAGAAGTTATCGGATTATCTAAAAACCTGGCAAAATTAAAAGAAAAGCTAAATTAAACAATCACTAAACTGAAGCTTCACACAAAAAAACTAAAGATAGATTAATATATCGAAAGGAGAAGAGTATGAAAACTTTAGAAGAAATTCACCAAATAAGAGAGCAAAAAAGAAAAGAATTGGACTTAAGAGTAAATATTAAAGCAGATACAAGAGAAAAACATATCTTAGTATGTAGAGGAACGGGTTGTACGTCTTCTAAATCACCAGAGATTATAGAAAATTTTAGAAAAATTATAGAGGAAAAAGGTATCCAAAACGTTAGGGTTATTCAAACAGGATGCTTTGGTTTATGTGCCAAAGGACCTATTGTTATAATTCGTCCAGAGGATACCTTTTATGCTATGGTTACACCAGATGACTGTCGTGAAATCATAGAAAAACATATAGAAAAAGGTGAAATTGTAGAAAGATTGCTTTGCAAAGATGTTGATAATACAATGGTTAATCGTTTAGATGAACTTAATTTTTATAAAAAGCAAAAACGTATTGCTTTAAAAAATTGTGGTATTATCGATCCAGAAGAAATTGATGAATACATAGCTTTTGATGGATATAAAGCGTTAGAGCAAGTATTAACATCAATGTCTCAAGATGATGTAATTAATGAGATTACTGAGTCTGGTCTAAGAGGTCGTGGGGGAGCTGGTTTCCCAACAGGTAAGAAATGGCTATTTACAAAACAAGCTGAAGGTGATCAAAAATACGTTGTATGTAATGCTGATGAGGGAGACCCAGGTGCTTTTATGGATCGTAGTATTTTGGAGGGTGATCCACATAGTGTATTAGAGGCAATGGAGATTGCAGGTTATAGTGTTGGTGCAGATAAAGGATATATTTATGTAAGAGCAGAATATCCAATTGCTGTACAAAGGCTTCAAGTTGCAATAGATCAAGCAAGAGAATATGGATTACTTGGAAAAAATATTTTTGGTACAGATTTTTCTTTTGATATAGAAATTAGATTAGGTGCAGGTGCATTTGTTTGTGGTGAGGAAACAGCACTTCTAGAATCTATAGAAGGAAGAAGAGGTCAACCACGTGTTAAACCTCCATATCCTGCAAATTCTGGTTTATGGGGTAAACCAACATTGATTAACAATGTTGAAACATATGCAAATATTACTAGAATTATTTTAAATGGTGCTAAATGGTATGCAAGTATTGGTACAGAAAAATCTAAAGGAACTAAAGTTTTTGCTTTAGGAGGAAATGTAAATAATATTGGACTAGTTGAAGTACCAATGGGAACAACGTTAAGAGAAATTGTTTTTGATATAGGTGGAGGAATTCCAAATGGTAGAGAGTTTAAAGCTGCTCAAACTGGAGGACCTTCTGGTGGATGTATTCCAAAAGAGCATTTGGATACACCAATAGATTATGAATCTCTTTCAAGTATTGGTTCTATGATGGGGTCTGGTGGACTAATTGTTATGGATGATTCTAAATGTATGGTTAATATTTCTAAATTCTATCTAGACTTTACAGTTAGTGAGAGCTGTGGTAAATGTACTCCATGTAGAATTGGTACAAAGAGAATGTTGGAAATATTAGATAGAATGTGTGAAGGTACTGCTGATGAGGAAGATTTATATAAATTAGAGAAATTAGCTTTGAACATTAAAAAATCTGCAATCTGTGGACTTGGTCAAACAGCTCCAAACCCAGTTCTAAGTACTTTAAAATACTTTAGAGATGAGTATATGGAACACATTAAATATAAAAAGTGTAGAGCTGGTCAATGTAAAGCTTTAGCAAATATAGAGATTGATCCAGAAAAATGTAAAGGATGCGGTATTTGTAAGAGAAATTGTCCTGTTAATGCAATTACAGGTGAGCCAAGACAACCACACAAAATAGATCCAGATATTTGTATTAAATGTGGTACTTGTGTTGATAAATGCCCATTTAAAGCAATTATGAATTAGTACAATAATTGTTTTTTATGATAAGAATGCCTAAGTAGAAGGGAGAATTTAGATGGAAGAGAATTTAGTAACATTAAAAATTGATGATAAAGAAGTTAAAGTAAAACAAGGGACAACTATTTTGCAGGCTGCAAAACAAGCTAATATAGATATTCCTACATTATGTTTCTTAAAAGATATTAATGAGGTTGGAGATTGTAGAATGTGTATTGTAGAAGTTGATGGAAGAAAAGGATTTGCAACTTCTTGTATTCAAAAGGCTGAAGAAGGAATGGTTGTGCATACACATTCACCAGCAGTTATGGAGGCAAGAAGAGTTATACTAGATTTAATACTTTCTAATCATCATCGTGATTGTTTAACATGTAGTCGTAATGGTAATTGCGAGTTACAAGCATTAGCAATGAAATTTAATGTTCAACATGTTGAATTTGAAGGTGAAATGACAGAACATAAAGTTGATGATAAATCTCCAGCGATTATGAGGGATTTTAATAAATGTATTTTATGTAGAAGATGTGTTGCTGCATGTAAGAATGTACAAGAAATTGGTGCTATAGATTGTATTAATAGAGGTTTTGAATCTTGTATTTCTACAGTTGGTGATCATAGTTTAAATGATGTTAACTGTACTTTTTGTGGTCAATGTATAGAGGCTTGTCCGACAGGGGCTTTTATACTGTTGTTCAAACAGCTCCTGCTGTTAGAGTAGCTTTAGGTGAAGAGTTTGATATGCCTATTGGAACAAATGTAACTGGTAAAATGGTTTCTGCATTGAAGAGTTTAGGATTTGATAGAGTTTTTGATACAAATACAGGTGCAGATTTAACTATTATGGAAGAGGCTAATGAATTTATAGATCGTTTTTCTAAACAAGAATGTTTACCAATGATTACATCTTGTAGTCCAGGCTGGGTAAGGTTTGCAGAAAAGAATTATCCGGATTTATTAGGACATTTATCAAGCTGTAAATCTCCACATCAAATGTTTGGAGCAATGGTTAAATCATATTATGCCAAAAAATATAATGTAGATCCAAAGAAAATATGTATGGTTTCTGTTATGCCTTGTATTGCTAAAAAATATGAGTGTCAAAGAGAAGAAATGGAAGTTGATGGTCTTCGTGATGTTGATTATGTAATTACAACAAGAGAATTGTCTAGAATGATAAAACAAGCAAATATTGAGTTTACTCAATTACAAGATGATGTATTTGATGAGCCAATGGGAGAAGCTACAGGTGCTGGTGCTATTTTTGGAACTACAGGTGGTGTTATGGAAGCAGCATTAAGAACTGCAGCAGATACTTTGGAAGGTAAAGACTTACCTCAATTTGAATATGAAGCTGTAAGAGGTGGTAAAGGTAGAAAAGAAGCAACTGTAGAAATTGCTGGTAAGAAAATTAAAGCAGTTGTAGTAAGTGGTTTAAGTAATGCAAGAAAAATAATGGATGAGATAAGAGAAGGAAAAGCAGATTATCAATTTGTAGAAATAATGGCTTGCCCAGGTGGATGTGTAATGGGTGGAGGCCAACCAATAAAGAGTTCTAAGATAAGAAGTGAAGTTGATGTTAGAAAATTAAGAGCAGACGCTTTATATACAATAGATGAAAAGAGTGTAATAAGAAAATCACACGAAAGTCCAGTAATGAAGCAAATGTATGAAGAATTTTTACAAAAACCAGGAAGCGAAGTAGCTCATAAATATTTACATACACATTATACAGCTAAAAATATGTATGATATCTAGGATTAGCAGGGATTTAGGGACGGTCCTAAAATCCCTGTTTTTCCCTGTTCTATAATAATGAAAAGTGAAAAAAGCTTATTAGTCAATAATGTGTTAGCTAAATAGGAATATAAGGAGTAAGATATGAATACTGAATATGAAATTAGAGTACTAGAAATTGATAAAGAAAAATTAATAAAAAAGCTAGAAGAATTAGGTGCAGAATTTAAAGGCGATAATGAACAAAAAAGATATGTTTATGACATAATTCCAAAGGAAGATGGTAAATGGATTAGATTAAGAACAAATGGAAGAAAAACAACACTTACATATAAAAATGTCGTAAAGACAACAATAGATGGTACAAAAGAATTAGAAGTAGAAGTTTCTGATTTTGAAAAGACAAATGAACTATTAGAAAATATGGGAATTAAGAGTAGAGGATATCAAGAAAATAAAAGGACTCAGTATATTTTGAATGGTGTAGAAATAGACATAGATTCATGGCCAATGATTCCTACTTATGTTGAAATTGAAGGAAAAAATGAAGAAGAAGTAATGAATACTTTAGAAATATTAGAGTTACCAAAAGATAAAGTTACAACTTTGGATGTTGATAGTGTTTATAAGAAGTATGGAATTGATTTGAAAGATATTAAAGTGTTAAAGTTTTAAAAAATAAGGAATGCATTTTATAGCATTCCTTATATAAATGTGTTAATGGCAAACTTTACAAGGTTCTCTACCTTGAGCTTTTGCCTCACTTAATGATATTGGATGTCCCTTACCTTTTAAAGTAGGACAAGATTGGTAATGATATTTACTACCTGTTTCACCAACCCATACAGTATCAGAATTAGATTGCTCTTTACTAGAAGAAGTGCCAGAACTACTAGTTGCTGATTTAGAAGAATTTTTTGTACTTGTAGGAGAACTTGTTGAAGCTTGAGGAGTATTTGTTGTTTTTGTGGAACTTGAGCTACTTTGTACTTGTGTGTTTGTTTTTTCTGTTTCTTTCACGCTTGTTGTTGTATTAACTGTATTTTCAATTATTTGATTGTCAATGACATTAGTAGTGTTTGTGATGTCACTTGATGTGTTTTCTATTACAGAATTTTGCATAGTAGTATTAGCTATTTCATTATTAATTACATTATTACTTATAGAAGCAGTAGGCTGATTGTTATTTGTTGGAGAAATAAAACAACCAACGAAAAATAATATAATACAAATAACTATTAATAATTTGTTATTAATATAATTTATTAATTTTTTCCAAATACTTGGTAATATAATTATGCCAATGAGTAAAAATATAAAAGATGCAATACTTGGAAATGTAACTAATGTAAATAAGAATAAAAGTATACTTAAGACATATTTTAAAATATCTATTTTTGATGTAGTTGATTTCATATTTAATTCCCCCTTTTTATATCGGGGCAAATATAACATATATTATATAATAAGACAAGACCCTTCTTTCGAAAAAGAAGGGCCAATAGATTCGTAATACAATTATATAAGATACGAATTAAGAAAAGATTATTTTATGAGATTGTAAGAACAAGTTCATCGTCCAGATACTTATACGTATAACCATCCTCTTCATAAGGGACAAGTTTGTATACGACCTTTGTTTCGTCATCGTATACTAAGTTGATATCACTATTAACATAATCTGTAAAATTTTATAATTTCAAAAATAGTTGTAGCAAATAAAACTTTTAATTCACTATTAATGTGATAGAAGTAAACAATAAAATCTTATTCAACTGACTACTCATCCTAATAGAAAAAAAACAAAAAAATATATATAATAACCAAAGCGAAAAATGAATAAATAAAAACTTGTCAAAATACAATAAATGAAATAAAATTATATGGGTAGAAATATTTATATGTAATGAACTATAAGGTCCGGTCTTAACATAAAAAATGAACATTAAGCTCCGTCCTTAAAGTTCAAAATTCATAAACAAATATAGGGAAAACAAGAACGTCCCCAAATCCCTATGGGAAAAAAGGAACGTCCCTAAATCCCTAACATATTCCTAAAGGAGGAACAAAAAAGAGCATGGTAATAGACAAAATAAAAAAAGTAAATAACGCAGAAGGTGAGAAGCCACAAAAAAATACCAAAGCTGCGGATATGCTAGTTGGTAAATGGGTAAAATGTGATGCATGTAAAGAAATCTTATATAAAGATGATGTTCACAAAAATTTTAGTGTATGTCCAAATTGTGGTAAACACTTCAGAATATCAGCAAGAAGAAGAATAAAGCAAATAATAGATGAAGGAACATTTGTAGAAACATACGAAAATATGCCAGAAACAGACCCTATACATTTTGATGGCTATATAAAGAAGATAGAAACATTAAAAGAAAAAACTAAAATACAAGAGGCTGTTACAACTGGATTCGGAGAAATACATGGTAATAAAGTAGTAATAGCTGTAATGGATGGAAATTTCTTAATGGGAAGTATGGGAAGTGTTGTAGGAGAAAAAATAACACTTGCTATAGAAGATGCAATAAAAGAGAAATTACCATTTATAATTTTTTGCGTGTCTGGTGGAGCTAGAATGCAAGAAGGAATGATATCTCTAATGCAAATGGCTAAAACCTCAGCAGCGGTTGCAAAATTAGATGATGCAGGACTATTAAATATTACTGTTTTAACAGACCCAACAACTGGAGGAGTTACAGCGAGTTTTGCAAGTTTAGGAGATATAATTTTAGCAGAGCCTAATGCATTAATTGGTTTTGCAGGACCAAGAGTTATAGAACAAACAATAAAACAAAAATTACCTGAAGGTTTCCAAAGATCAGAATTTTTATTAGAACATGGTTTTATAGATAAAATAGTAGAAAGAAAAGACATGAAGAAAACTTTAGCACAAATATTAGAGTTACATAAAAACTAAGAAAGGAGATGAAATTAATGAGTAAAAAAACAGCATGGGATATAGTTATGCTTGCAAGAGATGCACAAAGACCAAAAGCAAAGGACTACATAGAAAGTATCGTAGATGATTTCATCGAATTTCATGGTGATAGAGCCTTTGGAGATGATAAATCTATAATTGGTGGAATTGGTAGAATAAATGGTACAGTAGTTACAGTTATAGGGCAAGAAAAAGGTAGTACAACAAAAGAAAAAATGGAAAGAAATTTTGGTATGACAAATCCAGAAGGATATAGAAAAGCTTTAAGACTTATGAAACAAGCAGAAAAGTTCCATAGACCAATAATTACATTTGTAGATACTCCAGGAGCATATCCAGGACTAGGAGCAGAAGAAAGAGGTCAAGGAGAAGCAATAGCAAGAAACTTGATGGAAATGTCTAGATTAAAAACGCCAATAATTTCTATAGTAATTGGTGAAGGTTCAAGTGGTGGAGCTTTAGCAATTTGTATTGGTGACAGAATAGCGATGTTAGAAAATAGTGTATATTCTGTATTATCACCAGAAGGATTTGCAAGCATTTTATATAAAGATGCAAGCAAAAATAAAGAAGCAGCAGAAAAAATGAAAATCACAGCTAAAGACTTAAAAGAATTAGGTATAATAGATGACATTATAAAAGAAAAAGATAATCAAGAAGAAAATTTAGAGTTTGTATCAGCAGAACTAAAAGAATATATTACAAAAACTCTAAAAAAATTAACTAAGTTAAAAACTGAAGATTTATTAAATCTTAGGTATGAAAAATATAGAAAAATAGGAAAGATGGAGGAGTAAGATTATGTTATTAGAAAACAAAAAACTAGTATTAATGGGAGTAAGAAACAAATGGAGTATTGCATGGGGAGCAGCTAAATCAGCTCATGACAATGGTGCACAATTAATTTGTACATATAACCCAGAAGAAGGTTCAGAAAAATTAGCTAAATTATTAGAAGAATTTCCTGGAACAAAATTATATCCATGTGATGCAAGTTCAGATGAAAGTATAAGAGATTGTTTCGCAGCTATAAAAGCAGATTTTGGAAAAGTAGATGGAATATTACATAGTATAGCACATGCTTTTACAGATGATTTAAGAAATGATTTTATTAATACATCAAGAGAAGGATATGCTCATGCATGTGATGTAAGTGCATATTCATTAGTAAAAATAGTAAACGAAGCAGTTGCACAAGATGCATTAAATGAAGGAGCAAGCATTGTTACATATACATATTATGGATCAGAAAAAGCTGTTGTTGGATATAATGTTATGGGTGTTGCAAAAGCAGCTCTAGAAGCTAGTATTCGTTACTTAGCACAAGATTTAGGTAAAAAAGGTATGAGAATTAATGGAATTTCTTCAGGACCAATCAAAACATTATCTGCAAAAGGAATTAAAGATTTTGGCTCAATCTTAGATGTTATAGAAGAAAAAGCTCCAATGCACAAAAATGTTACAATAGAACAAGTTGGAGATAC
>OCHO01000193.1_pt1 | contig 65697 bp, 56 predicted proteins | sample 1538441 | NCBI WGS metagenome assembly OCHO01 (sample SAMN04571691, study PRJEB22368) | human gut metagenome | biome: human gut; material: stool | host: Homo sapiens | place: Luxembourg | collected 2012-06-29
AACAAATTTTTAATTTAGATGAATTAGTTAAATCAAGATTTATCGAGATGTTTGGAAGCCAACCTAATAGTAAAAGGGGCTGGGAAATAGCTAAAATAGGTGATATTGTTACAGATGTTAGATATGGTACAAGTAAATCTTCAGTAATTGGAGGAAAGTATCCCTATCTTAGAATGAATAACATTACTTATGAAGGAGAATTAGATTTAAAGGATTTAAAATATATCGATATAAGTGATGATGAATTAGAAAAGTGTGTTGTTAGAAAAGGAGATGTTTTATTTAATAGAACAAATAGTATAGATTTAATAGGAAAAACTTGTGTGTTCAATCTTGAAGAACCAATGGTAATAGCAGGGTATATAATAAGAATTAGATTAAAAGAGCAAGTACTTCCTGTATATTTATCTATATTTTTAAATTCTGATTATGGGAAACAACTATTAAAAAGCATGGCAAAAGGAGCTGTTAATCAAGCTAATATTAATGCACAAGAATTGAAAAGTATAAAAATATCTATTCCACCAATAGAACTTCAAAATCAATTTGCAGACTTCGTCACCCAAGTGGACAAATTGAAATTTGCGTTAATTTAAAATATATACATAAATATGCAAATTATTATTTTAATATAAAAATAATAAGATGTTAAATGTGATAAATGTAAAAAAATAACAAAAAAGGTAAATAACTCTTGAATAATTGAATAATAAATGGTATATTAATATTAGAAAACATACAATAAGAAAGGGGGATAAAAGTGATAGAATCATTTAGGGTTTCAAATTTTGCATCCTTTAAAGACGAAGTTTTAATTACTACATTAGCTAATTCATCTAAAAAGGAACTTATAGACAAAAATACATTTAAGTGTAGAGAAAATATTTATAATAAGGTATCGTATATATTTGGGTCTAATGGTTCAGGTAAAACAAATTTATTTGTAGGTTTTAATAAACTAAGAAAAATCATTGTAATGTCAACTGTTATTGGTGTGAGAAGTAGGAAATTGTTAGAGGTTCCAATTGTCAAAAAAGAATTAACTTCTCCTATAGAAAATTTTAAATTTGATAAAAATAGTTCCTCTAGGCCAACTGAATTTGGAATAGACATTATTATTGATGATATATTATATACTTATGAATTTAAAATGTTAAATGACAAAGTAATTAGTGAGATATTAACTAAGAAAAAGAAAAGAAAAGAAGTCTTAATTAAAAGAACATCACCTAATTTTGAGGATATTATCCTTAGATCAGAATTAGCTAAATTTAAAACTAATCTACATGTCGTAAGGGAAAATTCATTATGTTTAGCTATGGCAGCACTTTTAAATAATGAATTAGCTAATAAAATAATAGATGAAATAATGAGTTATGAAATAATTAGTATGGCAAGTATGGATGGAAATACGTGCTTTAACGAAGAAAATACTAGTCCTGAATATATAAAAAGATATTTGAAAATATTAAAAACTGTCGAACCTACTTTGCAAGATCTAAGTATACATTTAGAAGAAAATGGGGAACTTCCTTTTAATGAAGATGATGAATTTCAAAGCAAAGATGTTATTGTTAAAAATATAAAAGTTGATGTGACATCAATACATGATGTATTTGAAAATCATAAGAAAATATCTCAAGTAGAACTTCCATTTTTAAAATATGAATCAAATGGGACAATTAAATTACTTGGAATTTTACCTTCTATATTTGACGCTTTGGATAGAGGAGGAGTTCTATTTATAGATGAAATAGAGAATGGATTACATCCCATAATAGTCCAATTTATAATTAATTTGTTTAATGAACCTAAAACAAATCCAAATAATGCACAATTAATATGTTCTACACATAATACTTTACTGTTAGAAAATTGTAGAAGAGATCAAGTATGGTTTATGGAAAAAAATAAGTATGGAGAAAGTAAAATATCAAGATTAAGTGATTATTTTAATGTAAGAAGTAATGATAAAGTACATCAAAAATATTTAAAAGGTGTTTTTGGTGCAATTCCCAATATATAAAATAAATAAAAAAATAACCAAAGCTTAAACTTTGGTAAAAATTCTGTGAGTAGCCGAAATATAAACGGCATAATATAAATATAATATAAAATTGTTCTGAATTCAATAAATAAATTAAAAATAAAATCAATCTCAAGATAAATAATAGATATATTTATGTAATATATTGTATAACTTATTATTAAAACCTTTAAATAGTTTTAAATAAATTGTGACTATGAAAGGAGTCTGTAAGAATGAATAATAAAAAAACAAGTTCCAAAATATCAAAAATTGCATCTCAAGTTTTAAGCGATAAAAATTCATCAAAAATTCAAAAATCACTTGCAGCTTCAGCACTATCTCAAAGTAATACCAATAAACAAACTAGTAAAAATATGGAGAAAATTGCATCAAATGTATTAAAAAGTAATAAATATAATAAAAATACAAAATCATTAGCAGCTAGCATATTATCACAATCAGAAAAATAAAGGATTATTAATTACAAGGGGAATGCTTTGCTGAAAAATTATAATTAAAAAAATAAAAAGTCTATTATAAGTTTTAGGTGAAGAGAAGGAGGAATTAATGATAAATAAAAAAACAAAAGAAGAAGATTTAATTAAGATAGTAAAGGGATTAGATATAACACCAACTATGTATAAAAATGCTACTGAAAAGTACAAATCATTAGCAGATACTATTATAGCATATGGATTAGATGTTGAAATATATCCACAAGGATCTTTTAGCTTAGGTACGGTAGTTAAACCTTATTCACAAAATGAGGATAGTGTATATGATTTAGATTTTATTTGTAAGTTAAATGGAGTAAGCAAGAATAATACAAATCCTAAAAATGTTAAGTTTCAAGTAAAAGATGCTATATGTTCAAATAAAATTTATGCTGAGCGTTTACAAAGAGAATATGATAAATGCTGGACTTTAGAGTATGCAAAGGTTAGTGGATGTTATTTTAACATGGATATAGTACCTGCTGTAAAAGAAGAAGAGATTAAAATATTAAATATATTGAACAGTCCACAATATAGTATAGCTATTACAAATAAAGAAAATAGTCAGCTTTACTCATGGTGCACTATAAATCCAAAAGCATATGTAGAATGGTTTCAATCTATTAATAAAAAGTTTAATGATTATAACAGAGAAATTAGACTAAAAAATATTTTAAACGAAAATTTAGCATTTTTTAATTCAGTTGAAGAAATACCACCAATGTTAGAACGTTCATCATTACAAAGAGTAATACAAATTTTAAAGAGACATAGAGATGTATATTTTAATAAAGTTAGAAGAGAAGATTTAAAACCAGTATCAGTAATTTTAACTACCTTAGTAGCACAAATAGCTAAATCTGCTCCAGCAAATTATTCAGTATATGAATTACTAGAATATACGGTAAAAGCATTAACATCATTACTTGAAGGTTTTAAGTTTAATGAAAATTTTGTATTGAAAGATAATAATAAATGGATTTTATTAAATCCTGTTAATTCTCTAGATAATTTAGTTGATTCATGGAATGAAAATAGAGAAAAACCAAAATATTTTCTTAGATGGATAAAATGTTTACAAGAAGATTTTTTAACTGACATATTAGATGATAAGAAATATGTAACATTATTAGAAAATTCATTCGGATGTACAGCAGTTAAAAATTTTATTGATTTAAATAAATATGAAATTAAAGAACCTAAAATGATAATTAATATGGCAAAACCGTGGAGGTTATAATGGCAATTGATATAAAAGATATAAATTATATAATTGATACATATAAAGGTTTGAAGTATAAAAAGAATAAAGATATAGATATTTTTTATGGAACATTAAGTATAAATCATATATATAATGATGTACATATAAATGAAGTTTTTGATATAACTATCCAAATAAATAATGATTATCCTAAAAGTATTCCTAGTATAATTGAAACAAGTGGTAAAATTAGAACAAGTTATCCACACTGTTTTGCAAATAAAAGGTTATGTCTTGCAACTGAATTAGAACAAAGAATATGTTTAGAGGAAAAAGGTATATCTGGATGGATTGAAGACTTTGTTATTCCTTATTTTTTTTCATATGAATATTATAAAAGATATTCAGTATATCCATTTGGGGAAAGAAGTCATGGATTAAAAGGAATATTGGAATCATATAAAGAGTTATTTAAAATAGAAGATAAAATTGATGTATATAGTGTTTTTGAATATGCTATTAATCATAAATATAGAGGTCATGATAAATGTCCGTGTGGCAGTGGTAAAAAGGTAAGAAATTGCCATGGAGAGTTAATTCAAAATATTATACATAGCAAATTTTATGGTTTAATAATAGAGGATTTTAAAATATATGAAAATAGAAAGGAAAAAATATGAATAATATAGAAAAAGAACAAAATTCTAAGAAAATATTAAAATTATTGTATTCTCAAAGAAAATATTATAATAGAGCTGAAACATATAATTATCTATCATGGGTACTTGTTATACTAATTAGTATATTAGGACAAATTACTTCGGAACTGGAAATTTCAAACTTAGTAATTTTTCCATTAATAATAATTGATAGAATTTGTTATACAAAAATGAATAAATGTATAAATATTGGTGCTGCAACTAAGGAATATATAGATAGAACTTTATATGAAATGCCTATAAATGAAACTATAAATGGTATGTATATATATGAAATAGAAGAAATTGCAAATAGAATAGCATTAAAAAATCCAAAGGAATATGATAAACAAATTTACAATAATGGTAAGAGTAAATACAAAGGTGTAAAAGATTGGTATGAAAATATAGAAGGTCTAAATAAAAGGGAAGCAATTTATAAATGTCAAAAAGAGAATTTATGGTGGGATAAAAATTTATGTAGAATATATATAAATAGTATGAAGGTTATATTTATATTAGTAAGTGGTATATATTTGTATATTTTAATGGATACAACTATAATAAAATTTGTTATAAATACAGTTATGTATTCAACATTACTATTAAAAATATTTGAACAATATAAATCATATAAATCATATATACAAATTACTAGTAAAGCAGAATTTATGCTACAATCTATTGATAAAAATAAATTTAATGATCTAATAAAATTGCAAGAAGTAATTAATACGAGAAGACAATTAAACTTTTTGACACCTAATATTTTGCATAGTATAAAATCTATTCAATATCATAAGGAAAGAGAAAATTTGAATAGAGTATAAAAGTTCATAATATTATAAAAATAAGGTATAAGTAAAGTTATGATAACTTATACCTTATTTAATTACAAATTGCCTTTATGATATAATATCACTATGACAACCGAAAAATAATTATTAAAATACGGGGGGAGAAGCAATGAAGGGTAATTTTGACTTCTTAAAAGAAAAAAAGGAATTTAAAAGTTTTGCAAGTGCTTGTGTTGAAGCGGAAAAAAGCCTTGTGATTAGTCCTGCTACGACAGCAATTTTGAGTAGGAGGGCATTGGAGCTTGCTGTTAAATGGGTATATTCTTTTGATAAAGATTTAAGTATTCCTTATAGAGACAATCTTTCAAGTTTAATTCATGAAAATAGTTTTAGATACCTTATAAGTTCTGATATGTTTTATCTTTTAAAGTATATAATTCAGACAGGAAATTTATCTGTACATACAAATAAGATGATAACTAGGGAAGAAGCGATTGTTTCTCTTAGAAATCTTCATCAGTTTGTTTCTTGGATTGATTATTGTTATGCAGATGATTATACAGCACAAGAATTTGATGAAAATTTACTTGAACAAGGCGAATATAAGAGAACTAGACCTGAAGAACTTAAAAACCTATATGAAGAATTAAGTTCAAAAGATAGACCAATTGAAGAGGTAAGTGCTGAAAATCCAAAACTTAGAGATAAGTTAACTGAGAGAAGAGTTGAAAATACTAAAAGTAATGACTTTAAAATAGATGAGATAAGTGAAAATGAGACTAGAAAGAGATTTATAGATATAGAACTTAAACTTGCGGGATGGGAGTTTAACAAGGATGTTATAGAAGAGGAAAAGGTTATTGGTATGCCAAATGCTTCTTGTATAGGTTATGTTGACTATGTTTTATATGGAGATAATGGAAAGCCACTTGCTGTTATTGAAGCTAAGAGAGCTAGTGTTGATGCAGATAAGGGTCAACATCAAGCAAAACTTTATGCAGATTGTTTGGAAAAAAGATTCAACCAAAGACCGATTATATTTACGACTAATGGATTTGAAATCAATATTTGGGATGATGCAGGAGGATATCCTGTTAGAAGTGTTGCTGGATTTTTAAAGAAAGACGAGCTACAACTTAGAATTGATAGAAGAAGCACTAGAAAACCATTTGATTTTACAACGATTAAAGATGAGATAACAAATAGATATTATCAAAAAGAAGCTATTATAGCAGTGTGTGAGGCATTTGACAGAAAACAAAGAAAATGCTTAATAGTTGCAGGAACTGGTACAGGAAAAACTAGAATTTCTGTATCATTGGTAGATATTCTTACAAGACATAATTTTGCAAAGAATATATTATTTTTAGCAGATAGAAAAGAACTTGTTAAACAAGCTAAAAATTCTTTTTCAAAATTACTGCCAGATTTACCACTATGCAATTTACTTGATAAAAATGAAGATCCTGAGAATGCAAGGATGATATTCTCAACATATCCAACGATGGTAAATGCAATAGATGACACAAAATCAAAAGATGGCAGACGATTATTTACACCTGGCCATTTTGACTTAATAATAATAGATGAATCACATAGAAGTATATATAGAAAATATAAAAGTATTTTTGACTATTTTGATGCTAATTTATTAGGTCTAACAGCAACTCCAAAGGATGAAATAGATAAAAATACTTATAGTATATTTGACCTTGAGAATAAGGTACCTACTTATGCATATGAGTTTGAACAAGCTGTAAAAGATGGATACTTAGTTAGTTATAAAACAATAGAAATTACAACATCTATAATGCAAAATGGGATAAAATATGATGAATTATCTGATGAAGAAAAAGAACAATATGAAGATACTTTTGATAATGATGAAGATATAGACAAAGAAATTTCTTCAAGTGCTATCAATAGTTGGCTTTTTAATGCTGATACAATTGATCTAGTTTTAAATAAGCTTATGGAACAGGGGCTTAAGATTGAGGGAGGAAATATTTTAGGAAAGACTATAATATTTGCTAAAAATCATAAACATGCAGTTGCAATTGTAGATAGATTTAATACTATTTTTCCTCAATATGGAGGTCAGTTTGCCCAAGTTGTAGATTATGATACTAAGTATGTAGATAATATAATTGATAACTTTAAACAAAAAGAAAAAATGCCACAGATTGCAGTTTCAGTTGATATGTTAGATACAGGGATTGACGTACCAGAAATTTTAAATTTAGTTTTCTTTAAAAAGGTAAAATCAAGAACTAAGTTCTGGCAAATGATAGGACGTGGAACTAGACTTTGCAAAGACTTACTTGGAATTGGAATGGATAAAGAAGAATTCCTGATTTTCGATTATTGTAGTAACTTTGACTTCTTTAGAGAAAATCCAAATGGATATGAAGGTGGTATAGTTCTATCTTTGGATGAAAGATTATTTAATATAAAAGTCGATATAATCAAAGAACTTCAAGATTTAAGATATGAACAAAAAGAGTATGTTGATTTTAGACAGAGTTTGGTTGATGAACTGTATAAAAAGATAATCGAGTTACCAGATGAAAGTTATAGAGTTAAATTAAACCGAAGATATGTTGAAAAGTATAAAAATAAAGATAGTTTTACTATACTAGGAGCTGTAGATACTAGTGAGTTAAAAGATAAAATTTCACCATTAATAACTTCTTTTGGGGAAGATGAGCTAGCAAAGAGATTTGACTTTGTTATGTATACGATAGAATATGCTAGATTATGCAATGGAAATGCCAAAAGAGCAATAAAAAGCGTAATTGATACAGCAAATCAACTTGCTTCACTGGGAACTATTCCTCAAGTCAAAGCTCAAAAACATATTATAGATATGGTTAGGGAAGAGGAATTTTGGAAAGATGTAAGTATTGATAGTTTAGAAGATGTAAGAGAAGCTATAAGAGATTTAATTCAATATCTTGAAGTAAAAGGGAGAAAGATATACTATACAGGATTTGAGGATATAGTGGTTACAGAAACTTCAAATGAGGCAATTTATGATATAAATGATTTAAAAAATTACAAGAAAAAGGTAGAGCATTACTTAAAACAACATATAGACGATATGGTAATCTATAAAATTAGAAATAATAAAAAAATAACAAAACAAGATTTACAAACTTTAGAAGAAATAATGTGGAATGAGCTTGGAAGTGAATCTGATTATCAAAAAGAATTTGGTGATATGCCACTTGGTCACTTAGTTAGAAAGATAGTTGGATTAGATAGACAAGCAGCAAATGAAGCATTTTCTGAGTTTTTAAATACAGAAAGATTAAATTCAACACAAATTCATTTTGTAAAACTTATAGTAGATTATATTGTTAAAAATGGTTTTGTTGAAGATAATAAAATATTTATGGAAGACCCATTTAGAAGTGTTGGAAATATAACACAACTATTTAGAGATAACATGAATGATGCTAGAAAGATTATGGAGATAATAAGTAATATTAAGAAAAACTCAGAAGAATTAATTGAAGAAGTATATTAAGACAATATAATTAAAATCCCCCAAGAAGGTGTGTGCCAACTTAGGGGATTTTTTTGATAAAAAAGATTGTAATAAATATAACTATGTGTTAATATATTTAATATAATAATATATTAACGCTAATAAAATATAAAAACAAACAAATAATAAAACAGAAAAGGAGAGGAGTAAGATTATGAAAAATCAGTTCTATTTAAAAAACTTCAAGAGTAAGTGGATAAAATACGACAACTATGAGTTGAGAGAAGATTCAAAAGGAAATATATATATTGTTCCATCAGAAAATAGCAGCTATACAATTTACGATCCTTTTGAAAAATCAAACGACATACTATTTGACTTAATAGATTTAGGTGATGCAGTCTTAAAAAAAGACAGTAGAGACACTCTTTATAACAAATTAATATTATTTGCAAAAAATTATGGACTATTAGGTCTTATAACTTCAAGCGTATACAACAGAGATATAGTTGGAGAAGACAACGTGCTATTTTCTCAAAATAATATTATAAGCAACACTTTAAACTTAGACAGCAACGTGATGAAATCTGATGAATATATAAAATTATTTACTCCATTTGCAGGTGAGGATGATTTATATACTAGAGAATTTGATAAACATCTAACTGTTGTAAAAGCAGAAGATTCTCCAAAGTTTTACGGTAAAAAGCCGTTAGTTTTAGATATAGTATTTTCAAAATTCTATGCAGAGCGTGTAGAATGGATTCTAGAATATGCAAAAAATATATCAGAAAATTTAAACCAAATGATAATTTATAAAAATAGCAATTTAACTGAAGCAGTTGAAATAATGCCAGATAAATTTAATCCAAATAAAATAGGATTTACACTAGCAATGTTTGATAGACCTCAAATTAATTGGAATTTCGACTCTCTACAGTCAGCTATGGATATGATTTATGCATTTGCTATAATGGATGAAGATAGGATATTAAACCGTTGTAATTACTGCAATAAAGCATTCTTTGCAAAAACAGAGCGAGAAAAATACTGTTCGCCTTCTTGTAGAAATTGTGCAAATGTTATAAAAAGCAGAAACAAGAAAAAGGCTCTAGAAGAACAAAATAATAAAAATAAAGTAGAAATAACAGAAAATGAAGTTGATGACTTAGCTAAAAATATAGAAAAAGAAAATAAAGCTAATACTTTAGAAAATATAAATGTAGACTTAAATACAAATAAGTTTGAAAATATTTTAGAAAAAATTGATAAGCAAATTATAAAAAATGTTAGAGAAAGAAGTATAGATATTCAAAAATATGAAGGTGGTGAAGATGATATGAAAAATGAAAAACGTAAACAAGCTATTTATGAATATAAAGAAAAGAAGACAACAGGTGGAGTTTATAAAATAACTAATACAGAAAGTAAAAAGAGTTTAATTAAAGGGGAAGTAGATTTACAATCTATGCAAAATAGATTTAATTTCTCTGTTTCGGTAAATAGCTGCTTAAATATAAAACTTCAAAAAGACTGGAACAAATACGGGGCAAAATCATTTACATTTGAAATACTTGAAGAAACTGAGATGAAACCAGAAATGGATAGAAGAGAGTTTAAAAAGTATTTAAATGAAATGGCTGAAAAATATACTGAAAATATGGATCCAGAAGAATTATATTAAATTGAATTTTGAGGATACATTCGATTTGAATATGAAAATTTATAATAGAGATAGAATTTATAAAAAGATAAAGAGCTTTAAGTTTATCTAATAGATAAATAAATTAAAAAATTTTAATAAAAATGTATAGAATTTAATATTGTGTGGATAATATAACTATATATTTAAATTTGCACAATTGAGCTCAATTATAAATATATAGACCGATATTTTTTAGGGTAACTACTCTAAGAAGTATCGGTTTTTAATTTTTGAAATAAATTAAATATAAAGGCATATTAGAATATAATTTATCATATAAGATGTTCTTAAAATATGGGGGGATAATATGAGAGTTATTTGTTACAATATACATTCAGGAACTGATAAAGAAAAAAATCCAACATTAAATGAGATTATTGCTTATTTAAAACAACAACAAAGCGATATAATCTGTCTTCAAGAAGTTTTATATTCACAGTATAAAAAAATAAAGTTTAGACTAAGAATGGATGGTATTTTTGCTGAAAATGTCGTGGATAAAGAATTTGGAGTTTGTATACTTACAAAATATAAAATAGTAGCACAAAATCATGTGCTGCTTACTAGCAAAAAAGAACAAAGGGGATTTGCACATATAAAAGTAAAAATAAATGATGATGGGTATTTAAATATTATCAATACACATCTCGGCCTTGATAAATATGAACGTGTTAAACAAATAGATGAAATTTTAGATTTTATAAATATAAATTTAAATGGAAATATTGAAAATCTTATAGGCAATATAATTTGTGGGGACTTTAATGAAAAGAATATATATCTTAATAACTTTGAGGACGTATCTATGAAATTAAATAAAGACAACATACCAACTTTTTTAAATAGTAGAATAGACTATTGTTTTGAAGATACGAACTTGAATATTACTTCATATGAAGTGGATAAGGTATATATGTCAGATCACTTTCCAATAATAGTTGATTTTTCATAGTTATATAAATATTAAAAAAAGCACTGAGAAGTGCTTTTATTATTTCTTAGCTAATTTTATATTCCTATCTAATGTATATTTAATTAAGTAACTTGTCATATTTTCAAATTTCATGTCAAAATCATTTTCATCAAAAAGCATATAAAGAGCAAATAAGTTCGCTTCCCTTTCAGCCTCCTGGTTTTCAGATTCAAAATTATTCACACCAGTATGTCCCAATATTATATGTCCTAGCTCGTGAGCACATAATATATTTTTCGATTTTTCTATGTAATTAGAATTGATTGTAATAGAAGGCTGACCATAAATAGATACAAAATAAGCTTTGCGAGATTCGTTAAAATTTCGTTCCCTAACAGTAATACCCAAGTGGTCACAGATTACAAAGGGGTTATTTGTATTATATGTTGCTTTTAAATTGTCAACGGCCTGTTTAATCTTATTACTACTCAATAAATTACCCTCCCTCCGATAAGTTATCGTTTTACTTGTTATTTTTTCTTATATTTATAGCTAATTAATTCGATTTGTTGCAATAAGTCATTGGCGAAATCGATTATCTCCTCGTCTGATAATTTGGTAGCATCATAACCACCATATGCCATAACAGTCGGCAATTTTAAAATGAATTCCATAGCATCAGTGGCATTGTTAAACTCTGTTGGAGGATTTTGTGGATTACGCCCAAGTAAGTAATCGGTCGATACATCGAAAAAATCCGCTATTTTAGTTAAAATAGTTTGGTCAGGAAATCGCCTACCTTGTTCATACATTCCAATAGTGCTGCTTGATATTCCTAATATTTTACTTAGTTTAGATTGACTGAGATTTTTTGATGTTCTTAACTTTTTCAGATTTTGTCCAAACATGGCTGATACCTCCTTTACTGCTCTTAATTAAGAATCAAAAGAAAAATTATGTAAATAATTCCTATGGTAATAGTGTAACACGAAACGTGTATTATTTTCAATAAATAACACAAAAGGAAGTGGGATTTCTTTACAAAGTATTTGACATGAAAAATAAAGTAAATAGATATAAAATAATTGTAGTATAATATTTCATAGTAAAAATCTTTATAATAAGGTATATTACGTACGGTTGATGGACATAAATCAAATAAAAATATGAGCGGAAATAGATTTAGATGAGGAGAATTATTATGAATGAAAAGATATTAGATATATTACAAAAGTATTATGGATATAAGAGTTTTAGAAAGGGTCAAGAAGAAATCATAAATACTATATTAAACGGAGAAGATGTATTAGCAATAATGCCTACAGGTGGAGGAAAGTCACTTTGTTACCAAGTTCCTGCGCTTTGTATGGATGGACTAACTATTGTAATATCTCCATTAATATCACTTATGAAGGACCAAGTAGACTCTTTGACATCAATGGGGATAGATGCTAGCTATATAAATAGTTCACTTTCATCAGAAGATTACAATCAAATTTTAGAAAATATAACAAATGATAAGTATAAGATTATATATGTTGCACCAGAAAGATTAGAAAGCACAGAATTTTTAAATATAATTCAAAATAAAAACATAGCACAAATTGCAATAGACGAGGCACATTGTATATCTCAATGGGGTCACGATTTTAGAGTTTCATACAAAAAGATACCATACTTTATAAGAAATTTAAAAACTAGACCTATAGTTACCACATTTACTGCAACTGCATCGACAGAAGTCAGAAAAGATATTTTAAATATGTTAGATCTTATAGAGCCTAAAATATTTATAACAGGTTTTGATAGAGAAAATTTATACATAAATATAGTTAAATCATCAGCTAAAAATAAATACCTACTAGAATATATAGAAAATCATAAATCAGAAAGCGGTATAATTTATGCTGCAACAAGAAAAGAAGTCGAAAAGATTTATGAAGGTCTTTTAAAAAGGAATATAGACGTACTTAAGTATCATGCAGGTATGTCAAATGAAGACAGAAAGCTAAATCAAGATAAATTTATAAATGACGATGCAAATATAATAGTTGCAACAAATGCATTTGGTATGGGAATAGATAAGCCTAATATAAGATGGGTAATACATTACAACATGCCACAAAGTATAGAAAACTATTATCAAGAAATAGGTAGAGCTGGTAGGGATGGCGAAAATAGCGAGTGTATATTACTTTTTACACCGGGAGATGTCCACACACAAAAATATCTTATAGAAGTAGGAACAGAGAGTGTTTCTAGAAAGACTATACAATATAACAAACTTCAACAAATAGTAGACTTAGTTTATAGCAATTCATGTTATAGAAAAAGTATACTAGAGTATTTTGGAGAAGTTATGCTAGGCAAATGTGACAATTGTAGTAATTGCTTAACTGAAGGTCAAATTATAGACAAAACACTAGATGCTCAAAAGGTAATTTCATGCATATACAGAATGAAGAGAAATTATGGATTAACTATGGTTGTTGATGTTCTTAGAGGATCTAAAAATAAAAAAGTATTGGAACTTGGATTTGATAAACTTAGCACTTATGGAATAATGAAAGACTACAGCAATGAGGGATTAAAGACTTTTATAAACACTTTAATTTCTCATGGATTTTTATATATAAAAGAAAATCTAGGTACTAGAGGAAGTTTTCCTACTATATCTATGAATAAACAATCTTTAAAAGTATTAAAAGGTGAGATAAAAGTTGAATTTAAAGAAGTAAAAGTAGCAAAAGAATCAAATAATAAAAATGAGTTATTTGAAGTTTTAGCAGACTTAAGAAAGACAATAGCAGTAAATGAAAAAGTTGCTCCATATATGGTGTTTGGAGATGCAACATTACTATCAATGGCAAATACTTATCCAACTACACAGCAAGAACTATTAAATATTTCAGGTGTTGGACAAGTTAAATACGAAAGATATGGACAAAACTTTATAGATGCAATTGAAACATATATGCAAGATAAAAACATAAATAAAAATGAATTAATTGAAAAACAAAATAATATTGATGAAGACGATAAAGAGTTCTTTGAAGTTAAAACAGATAAAAACTTATATGAACTATTAAAAACTGTAAGGGCAAAATATGCACGAATTGAAAGTATTCCATACCACATGGTAATGCCTAAAAACACATTAAAAGAAATAAGCGGAAGATATCCACTAGATACAGAGAAATTAAGCGATATATCTGGACTAGGTCCAAAGAAAATAGATAAATACGGTGATGAAATAATACAAGTAGTCAATAATTATGTAGAAGAAAATAATATAAAAGTAAACTGGAGAGAAAAGAAGAAAAAGAAATTAATTATAGATGGAGAAAGCAGAAAGCCTAAAGAAATAGCTCTAGATTTATTAAATCAAGGAATGGATGTAAAAACTATAAGCAATAAATTAGAAACATCAGTATATTCTATTTTAGGTTTTATATACGACTATATAAAAGAAGACAATGAACTTCACTTCAAATTTAATCCATCAGTGTATTATTGTGAAGATGAAAAAGAGTTAATCGAAAAAAGCATAAATAAATTCGGTGAAGATAAAATGAGGGATATAAAAAACTCACTCCCAGACTATATTAGATATGAAAGTATCAGAGCAGTTATAATAGAAAGATACATAACAGCTTAAATACAGTAAAAATATTTAAATTACAGAAATTAAAATATAAGTATAAATTATATTAAAATTTATAAAAAAAGATTACGAAAATCATAAAAAATGAATTTTTTTATTCAAAAATGTAGATTTAGTAGTATAATTGTATATGGAAAAAAACATTTATACAGGGGAAATTCTGTATGTTGCGCAAAATCGTAACTTAATTAAAGAATTAAAATTTAATGAGATTGGAGTGAGGGTATTGATGAAATTTAAAAAATTGCTAGCTTTGATGATGGTATGCATGTTTGTACTTACTGGTTGTAATAAAACAAATAAAAAATACGACCAATATATGCAAAGTGGGCAAGAAGCTGTAAAACAAGAATCATATGAAGATGCACTAGACTTCTTTGATAGAGCTCTTGTAGAGAAAGAGGATGATAAAGAAGCAACTTCTTTATATAAACAAGTAGAACAACTTTTACAAGTTCAAGCAAAAATGAAACATAAACTATATGATGAAGCTATTGAGTTATGTGAAAAAATAATGGATAGCGATAGCGAGAGTTCAGTAGCTAGAGATGCAGCTAAAAAATTAAAATCTGAGTGTGAAAAACTAAAAAAAGAACAAGATAGTTTAAGTTTTAAAGAACAAATAGAGAAGAAAATAGCTGAAGTTAAAGAGCTTATGGCTGAAGAAGAGTATATGAATGCTAAAGTTAAATTAGGGTACATAATTGAAGAACTTGATGGTAAATCAGAATATATTGATAAATTAAAAGAATGTAACGAGTTATTAAAAACTTGTAACGATAAATTAGATGAAATTTCAGCTAAAAAAGAAGAATTATCTAAAAAGGAAGATAACAATACATCAAACGATAATGATGAAGATCAAGGATTTGATAGTAGCAAAATAGATTTTAATGATGAACTTAAAAAACAAATAGCAACTGCAGGAGAAACATATGTAGAATTCTACTTTGAATATGGTTCAGATACTGCCCCAAGTAAATTTGCAGAAAAAGCATACGAAGATACAGAAAATGATACACCTTTAGGACAATATAAAGAACAAGGTAAAACAATTTTCATGAATGCATTTAAACAAGCATTTGAAGCAACAGGAAATGAATATTATTAAAATAAAATAATTTGAATTTAAAATGGGCTATATAAGAATAATTAAAAACTTATTCTGATATAGCCCATTTTTATATATAAAAAATTTTTAGAATAAAGATTTCTTTATGAACTATGATTGACATATTAAATCAACAACACTATATTTAAAGTATAAAATCATAGATAAATACTATGAAATATAAAATAATAAATAATAAACATAAAGAAAAGGGGATTGTCATGGAAAACAAATATTCAAAAGAAGTTAATCAGCAAGTAAAACAAAAAGAAAGATTAGTAAATTACGATTACAAAACAGATTTTAAATTTGAAGTTGTAAAAGTAGAAAATAAAAATCATACAGAGGAGTTAGAAACAATAATAGGGGAGTTTCCACTAGCTTTAGTAATAAACAATGAATATTCAAATACATTTTTATGCACACCAGAAAATTTAGAACAATTAGTTGCAGGATTTTTGATGACAAGGGGAGTTATAAAATCAAAAGCTGATATAAAATCTATAGAAGTTGATTTTGAAAATAGAGTTGCAAATACAGTAATTAATAAAAATGAAGACTCAGATAAAGGAAAGAGATATTATCTAAATGATTTAGATTATGTAGATTTGAAACCTATTGAAAATACAGATACAACGATAAGAGTAAGTGATATATATGAAGTTATGAAAGAGAACTTAACTTCTTCAGAATTATTCAAAAACACAGGCGGAGTACATAGTGTAGCTATTTATGATAACAAGACTTTACTTACAATTAGAGAAGATGTGGCAAGACATAATGCAATGGACAAATCTATAGGATATTGTATTTTAAATAATATCGACCTAAAAGATAAAATAATATTTGTAAGTGGAAGAATTTCTTGTGAAATGATTCTTAAAGCTGCAAAAGCAGGCATACCTATAGTAGTGTCAAAATCGGCACCTACAAATTTATCTCGAGAAATAGCTAAAAAACTAAATATAACTTTGGCTGGATTTGTTAGAGGTGAAAGAATGAATATATATACAAACCCAGAGAGAATTATATTTGAATAATATTTAAGATTTTATTTATATAATATAACTATAAATATCTTCTATAAATTATATTAGTACAAAAAATATTCTTAAAAAATAATATTCTAGATATTATAAATAAGAAATTTTAGAAAATTTGTTAAAATTTATAATAAAATATTCATTTTTAATAAATAAAGTGCTAGAATAAAAAACATAAATAATATAAAAATATTAGGAGATGATTTAAATTATGGGGAATTATAATGTATATCTTCCAAGTTATTCAGTAGGAGCAGGATGTTATAAAGAAATTCCAAATGTAGCTCGTAGACTTGGCAAAAAAGCAGTTGTAATTGGGGGAAGAACAGCTATAGAAAAAGCAAAAGATGCTTTATTAGATGGTATAGCAAATTCTGATATGCAAATAGTAGATTTTATAGTATACGGTGATGATTCTACTTATGAAAATGTAGATAAATTAGTATCAGATGAAAGAGTAAGAAATGCCGATATTATATTTGGTGTTGGTGGAGGTCGTGCTGTAGATACTTGTAAAGTTGTAGCAGATAAATTGGACAAACCATTATTTACTTTCCCAACCTTAGGCTCAAATTGTGCAGCAGTTACTGCAATATGTGTTATGTATAACGAAGATCACACATTTAAAGATTATTATTACTTAGATAAACCAGCAGACCATACTTTTATAGATACACAAATAATAGCAGAATCACCAGAAGATTTATTCTGGGCAGGTATTGGTGATGCTTTATCAAAGGAATGTGAAGCTGTTTATTCATCACAAGGAGTAAATTTAGACCATACACCACTTATGGGTGTTGGGATAAGTAAAGTCTGTACAGAACCTCTTATAAAATACGGTAAAAAAGCACTAGAAGACTGCAAAAATAATACAGAGTCTGAAGAATTAAAACAAGTAGTGCTTGATATAATAATAAGTACAGGTTTAGTTTCAAACTTAACTACAACAGAAAATGACTACTATTACAACAGTTCACTAGCACATGCATTTTACAACGGTTCAACATTAGTAGAAGGGGCAAGAGGACTACATGGTGAGGTTGTCTCATTCGGTGTATTAACACTTCTTACTTGTGCTGGAGAAATACAAAAAAGAAATGAAATAGCTGAATTTAACAAAGAATTAGGACTACCAGTTTGTTTAGCTGATTTAGGAATAGATAAAAGTGGAATACAAACAATAGTAGACAAAGCAGTAACTTTAGTTGAATGGAATGCTATAAAAGATAGAGTTACAAAAGATATGTTTGCAAAAGCAATATCTGACTGTGACGATTATGGAATGACTTTAAAATAATTTTAAATTATAGATTAAATAGTACTGAAAATAATTTTTTTAGTACTATTTTTTTGCCCAATATATCCATATTTTTGAAAATTAAGAGTTTTAAGACATGATTTTTAAAACTGCCCAATATATATTAATACTGAGATAAATTACTTGTATTAATATTAGTTAGTGTTAATATTGGGTACACATATAAGCTCTATTATTATCTAAAGTTAAAAAAATAAAGTACAATGATTTTAGTATATAAATAAATTAAATAGGAGAAAGTGTTATGAGAGAGAAATTGATGAGATTTATGCAAGGAAGGTATGGAATTGACCAATTTAATAACTTTTTAATGAAATTATTTATAGGAGAATTTATAATATATTTCTTATTTAGAAGGTTAATACCAGGCTTATCAGTAGCTATGTACTACTTAAGTTTAGCGACGCTGATTTATACTTATTATAGAATGTTCTCTAGAAATATATATAAAAGAGCAAGTGAAAATCAAAACTTTTTAAATAAGACAGCTAATATTAGAAAAAAGATAAATAATCAAAAAAGTATATTAAAACAAAGAAAAGTTTATCGTATATATAAATGCCCAACGTGCAAACAAAAAGTAAGAGTTCCAAGAGGAAGAGGAAAAATAAATATTCACTGCCCAAAATGTGACACTTATTTTATTAAAAGGAGCTAAAGATGTTTGGATATGTTCTTATCAACAAAGAGGAACTTAAATTTAAAGAATACGACGTATATAAATCATATTATTGTGGTCTGTGTCAAACACTAAACAACAGAAGTGGACGATTTGCCCAATTGACATTAAACTACGATATGACATTTTTACAACTTTTGTTGACAGGACTTTATGAACCTAAGACAAAACTAGAAAATTTTAGATGTAAGATACATCCATTTAAAAAGAGCATAAAAAGAAGAAATGAAATTACAGATTATATAGCTGATATGAATTTATTTTTAGCTTATTTAAACTGTATAGACGATTGGGAAGACGAGAAAAAATTAAGTCGAAAAATCTACACTATAATAGTAAAAAATAAGGTTAAAAAAATAAAAAAACAGTATCCAGAGAAAACTGCAAAACTTGAAGCTATACTAAAGAAATCTAGTGAATATGAAAAAAAGAAAGAATACGATATAGATAAGATTTCGTCTTACTCAGGAGAATTGATGAGTGAGTTATTTTTATATAAAGAAGATGAGTGGAAGCAAACCCTGTCAAGAATGGGATTTTTCCTTGGTAAATATATATACATCATAGATGCATATGAAGATATTGAAAAGGATTTAAAAAAGGGGAATTACAATCCTTTTTCAGAAATATATCAAAATGAAGATTTTGATGATTTTGTAAATCAGATATTGACTATGATGATTTCAGAATGTGCGAGGGAATTTGAAGAGCTGCCTATTATTGAAGATGTAGATATTTTGAGAAATATATTATATTCGGGAGTATGGGCAAAATTCCAATCAATTAGAAATAAGAGAAAACAAGTGGAGGAAAAAACAGATGACTGATCCTTATCAGGTCTTGGGTGTATCTAGGGATGCCTCAAAAGAAGAAATAAAAAAAGCATATAGAAAATTAAGTAAAAAATATCATCCAGATGCTAATATAAATAATCCAAACAAAGAACAATATGAAGAAAAATTTAAAGAAATTCAACAAGCCTACCAAACAGTAATGAAGATGAAAAATGGTGGCTCAAATACATCTGGAGGATATGGATATGGAAATTCTTCAAGTCCAGGTGGTTATAGAAATAGCAACTATGGCGGATACACAGATAACGCTGGAGGTTATGGCAATCAACAAGATTTTGGTGACTTTGAAGACTTTTTCAGAGCATTTGGATTTGATACAGGAAGACAAGAACAAGGCGGATATAATCCGAACTTCAACCAAGAAGAAGATGTGCATTTAAGAGCAGCACTTAATTATTTTAATAATGGATATTACAATGAAGCTCGAAATGTACTTGATAATATAGAAAATAGAACATCTAAATGGTACTACTACAGTGCCAATGTTAATTATAAATTAGGCAATAATATAAAAGCACTTGAGGAAGCAAAAATAGCTCTTAATATGGAGCCAAATAATATTCAATATAGAAGATTAGTAGATGTACTTGAAGGTAGAGGAAATTGGTACAATCAACAACAAAGGACATATGGATATTCGACTGGGGGATTAGATGATTATTGTTGCAAGCTTTGTATGTTAAACCTTGCGTGCAATATTTGTTGTAATGGTATGGTATGTTGCTGATAATTAGAAAGGTAGGAGGCAGTTAAGGTGAGCAAAATAATTGGGATTGATTTAGGAACAACAAATTCATGTGTAGCAGTTATGGAAGGTGGTTCTCCAACAATTATAGCTAATGCAGAAGGTTTTAGAACTACACCATCAGTAGTTGCTTTTTCAAAAAATAGGGAAAGATTAGTTGGTGATACAGCTAAGAGACAAAGTATCACAAATACAGATAGAACTATTTCATCTATAAAACGCCATATAGGAACTAACTATAGCGTAAAAATAGATGGCAAAAAATATACTCCAGAAGAAATCTCTGCAATGATTCTGGTGAAGTTAAAAAAAGATGCAGAAAGCTATTTGGGAGAGCCTGTTACAGAAGCTGTAATAACAGTACCTGCATATTTTAATGATTCGCAAAGAAAAGCTACTAGTGATGCTGGAAAAATAGCAGGCCTAGAAGTAAAACGTATAATAAATGAGCCGACTTCTGCAGCACTTTCATATGGACTAGATAACGAATCATCACAAAAGATAATGGTATATGATTTAGGTGGAGGAACTTTTGATGTATCTATAATTGAAATAGGAGATGGAGTTATCGAAGTTCTTGCGACTTGTGGAGATAATCATCTTGGGGGAGATGACTTTGACAAGCAAGTATCTGATTATCTAATATCAGAATTTAAGAAAAATGAAGGAATTGACTTAACTAAAGATATTGTCGCAGTTCAAAGGGTTAGAGAAGAAGCTGAAAAAGCAAAACAAGAACTTTCAACAGCTATGACAACTAATATAAATCTGCCATTTATAGCAGTTGGAAAAGACGGACCAAAACATATGGATATAACACTTACTAGGGCTAAATTTGACGAGCTTACTTATGATTTAGTTGAAAGAACTGTTATACCTGTGAAAAATGCCCTAAATGATGCTGGTGTATCGACAAGTGAACTTAGCAAGGTATTATTAGTTGGAGGTTCAACAAGAATTAAAGCTGTCCAAGAAAAAGTAAAACAAATAACAGGAAGAGAGCCTAGTAAAAACTTAAATCCAGATGAGTGTGTTGCATTAGGTGCCGCTATCCAAGGTGGAAAATTATCAGGAGACCCAGGTTTAAACGAGATTTTACTGCTTGATGTAACTCCATTATCTCTTTCAATTGAGACTATGGGAGGAGTATCGACAAGACTTATAGAAAGAAACTCTACTATTCCTACAAAATACAGTCAAATATTTACTACAGCAGCAAATTTCCAAACATCTGTAGATATAAAAGTATTACAAGGTGAGAGAAAATTTTCTAAAGACAACAAAATGATCGGCGAATTTAAATTAAAAGGAATAAAGAGAGCTATGAGGGGTATTCCTCAAATTGAAGTTACTTTTGAAATAGATGCAAATGGAATACTAAATGTATCAGCTAAAGACCTTAAAACAGGAAACAGCCAAAGTATAACAATAACGGCAAGTTCAAACTTATCAGACGAAGATATAGAAAAAGCAATAAGAGATGCACAATCTTATGAATCAGAAGATAATAAAAAGAAAGAATACATTGATATAATAAATGATGCTGAGTCACTTGTTTATAAAGTAGAGCAAGGTCTTGATACTTCAAAATCTGGTTTAGACAGAAGTAAAAAGTCTGAAATAAAAGGCAATTTAAGAAATCTAAAAAGATTAGTTAGAAAAGCAAAACCAGATAAAATCAACAATACAAAGATAAGTGAAATTAGACAAGTAAAAGACGATTTAGAAAATAGTGCAAGAGAGATTATATAACAAAATATATATTTAGATTTAATATATCAACTATAAATTAATTTAAATACGAATAATAGATGAAATGAATATTTTAAAAATCAAAATAAAATGTCGAAAAATCTATTGACAATTATCTTATACTCATATATTATTAATAGCATAACAACTGAACAAACTCTTATCAAGAGTGGTGGAGGGACTGGCCCTGTGAAACCCGGCAACCAATATTTAAAATATATGGTGCTAAATCCTGCAACTTTTAAGTTGAAAGATGAGTATAAGCTGATTACAATTGCCTAAGTTTATACTTAGGCTTTTTTTATACTTAAAATGATTAAACTTAAAATAAAAATATATAAATATTATCAAATAAGGAAAAAAGATATAAGTTTACGTTGATATAAAAATTTTATAAAATATATAAAATCACTATAATAAAATAATAATTTTATATATTTAAGGAAAGGAAGAAACTTAATGATAAAGATAAAAAATCTTAATAAATATTATGGAGATGTACAAATCCTAAAAAATATAGATATGGAAATTTCAAAAGGTGAAATTTTTGGAATTATCGGACATAGTGGTGCTGGTAAATCAACATTACTAAGATGTATAAATGGTCTTGAAGACTATAGAGATGGTTCTTTAACAGTAGAAGGACAAGAAGTTAAAGGCTTAAATGAAAAAGAAATAAGAGAGCTTAGAAAAGACTTAGGAATGATATTCCAACATTTCTCACTATTAGAGAGAAAAACAGTATTTGAAAATGTAGCATTACCGTTAGAATGTTTCAAATATCCAAAAGAAGAAATTGAAAAGAAAGTTATGAACTTACTTGAATTAGTAGGACTTGCTGATAAAAAAGATGCAAAACCTAGAAATTTAAGTGGTGGTCAAAAACAAAGAGTTGCAATAGCTAGAGCATTAGCACTTGAGCCAAAAGTTTTACTTTGTGATGAAGCAACTTCAGCATTAGATCCAAATACAACAAAATCAATATTAGCTTTATTACAAGATATAAATGAAAAACTAAACATAACAATAATCCTTGTAACTCACCAAATGGAAGTTGTAAAACAAATTTGTACAAAGGTTGCAGTTATGGAAGGTGGTAAAGTTCTAGAAATAGAAGATACTGAAGATTTATTCTTAAATAATACAGAAGGATTAAAAGCATTAATAGGAGATGAACAAATAGTTCTTCCAGAAGGAACAAATATAAAAATAATATTCCCTAAAGAAATTGCAAACCAAAATATAATAACAAATATGGCGAGAACATTAGATTTCGATTTTAATATAAGTTATGGAAAACTAGAAAAATTCAGAGAAGATGTCCTTGGATCTTTAATAATAACAGTAAAAGACCACTATGCAAATGCAGTTAAGAGATATCTTGATGAGAAAAATATTAAATGGGAGGAGATAAAAAATGACAACTAAAACGACATTATATCAGTATTTAACTGACATACTGGGAGAAGCATTTTTACAAACAATGTATATGATAATTGTACCGACTATAATCGCTACAATTTTAGGATTTATATTAGCAATAATATTAGTACTTACTAAACCAAAAGGATTAAAACCAAATAAATATGTATATTCAGTAGTAGGATTTGTGGTAAACATAGTTAGAAGTTTCCCATTCATCATATTATTAGTAGCTTTAATACCATTTACTAGATTCTTAATCGGAACAAGTATAGGTGAGACAGCAGCAATAGTTCCAATAACTATAGGTGCAGCACCATTTATAGCGAGAATAATTGAAAGCGCATTAAATGAAGTTGATGAAGGATTAATAGAAGCAGCAAAATCTTTTGGAGCAACAAAAACACAAATAATATTTAAAGTTATGATAAAAGAAGCAATGCCTTCTATAGTATCAGGAATTACACTTTCAATAATATCAATATTAGGATATACAGCAATGGCAGGTACTGTTGGTGCTGGTGGTCTTGGTAAGGTAGCATTAGTATACGGACACCAAAGATTCGATACAGCAGTTATGGTATACGTTGTAATCACATTAATCATAATAGTACAAGCTATACAAATGCTAGGTGACTATGTATATAAAAAATTAAAATAACAAATATTAAAAGTAAAAAATAGAAAAATGAAACTTAAAAACAATAAAAAATTAATAAAAATAAATAAAGTTAAGGGAAAACAGGAGGAGTAAAAATGAAACTAAAAAAATTAGCAAAAGTATTATTAGTATCAACATTAGCAGTAGGTTTATTAACAGGTTGTTCATCAGGGAAAAATGATGAAAAAACTATAGTAGTGGGTGCATCTTCAACACCACATGCAGAAATATTAGAGGCAGCAAAACCTATATTGGAAAAAGATGGATATACTTTAAAAGTAAAAGAGTATGATGATTATGTATTACCAAATCAAGCATTAGCAGATGGATCACTAGATGCTAACTATTTCCAACACGTACCATACTTAGAGGAAACAGTTAAACAAAAAGGATATGATTTAACATACTGTGCAAAAGTTCATATAGAACCAATGGGAATATACTCAAATAAAGTTAAAAAATTAGATGAAGTTAAAGATGGAGACAAAGTAGCAGTTCCAAATGACTCAACTAATGAAGCTAGAGCACTTAAATTATTAGCAAAACAAGGTTTAATAGAAGTTAAAGACGGTGAATTAATAACTGTAAAAGATATAACTAAAAACCCTAAAAACTTAGAGTTTGTTGAAGTTGATGCAGCACAAGTACCTTCTACATTAGATGACGTTGCAATAGCTGTTATAAACACTAACTATGCATTAAACGTAGGATTAAACCCAACTAAAGATGCATTAGCAATAGAATCAAGTGAGTCTCCATATGCAAATATAGTTGCTATAAGAACAGAAGATAAAGACAGCGAAAAAACAAAAGCATTAACAAAAGCATTAAACAGTGATGATGTTAAGAAATTTATAGAAGAAAAATATAATGGAAGTATAGTTCCAGCATTTTAATATAATTTAATTAAAAAGATGTTGAAAATCAATTGATTTTCAACATCTTTTTTAATTTACAACTTATTATCTAAAGCGATGGACAAAGTCGTTGGCGACATGAGCAAAGCGAATTTTAAGCAACGGACAAAGTCGTTGGCGACATGAGCAAAGCGAATTTTTTTTATGTCTCCTTATTGCACGAAAAAGTATATTTATGTAAAATGTGGTTATGTATGCTTCTTATTCAAATATAAGTAATTAATGTAATATATTGATACAAATGTTTTTTTATTCCAATAAAATGCTTAAATATGGAATATACAAGGTATATATAATTAAGTAAATATACTATAGTATAAGTTTTTTATAGAAGTAAGGAGAATTTAATGTATTTAATTTTATCAATAACAGCCTTATTAATAAGTTTTTTAGCATATAAAATTAATAATAAGAATGTAAAATTATTGATTATAGTTGATATAATTATATCGACTATATATATTTTATGGAGAGGAACTGTAATTCCAACAAATCTTGGAATAGTCAGTTTTATCTTAGGTTTAATATTGTTTGTTTGTGAGTTCATTGGATTTATGAATTTTATGAATTTTCAATTTATTTTCTTTGGAAAATATAAAATTATAAGAAAAGATTTAAGTGTATATAATTTAGATGAAGCTCCACTTGTGGATGTTTTAATTTGTACATATAATGAATCACTTCAATTACTTGAAAAGACAATAATTGCAAGTACTCAAATGGCATACCCTAAAAATAAATTTAAAGTTTATGTATGTGATGATGGAAGAAGAGATGAATTAAAAGCACTATGTAAAAAATATGGTGTGAATTATATTACACGAGAAGACAACAAAGGTGCTAAAGCTGGAAATATAAATAATGCGCTAAAATATATAAAAGGCGATTTATTTCTAGTATTAGATGCAGATATGATTCCTAAAAAGGAATTTTTACAGAAAACAATTGGATATTTTGAAGATGAAGATTTAGCTTTTGTACAGACACCTCAATGTTATTACAATAAAGATATGTATCAATCTAACTTAAAAAAATATATTCCAAATGAGCAGGATTTCTTTATGAGAGACGTTCAAGAAGCAAGAGCATACAGAGGTGCAGTATTACATGTAGGTACAAATGCAGTTTTTAGACGTAAATTTATAGATGAAATAGGTGGATATCCAACATGTTCAATAACAGAAGATATGGCTGTAGGAATGTTGCTTCAGGCAAAGGGATATGATTCTATTTTTATAAATAAAGTCTTAGTTTTAGGACTTAGTGCATCTACCTTTGGAGAATTAGTAAAACAAAGAGACCGTTGGTGTAGAGGAAATATCCAAGTATTTAAACATTATAATCCGTTTATACTAAAAGGTCTTACACCAGCGCAGAGGATTTGTTATGTAGATGGAGTGCTATATTGGTTCTCAAATCTAATTAAGATGTTTTATATAATAGTACCGATTTTATTCTTATCTACAGGAATTCATTTTGTAGAATCTGGTTTTGCAGAATTATTAAATATGACAATACCATATATATTAGTTCAAATATTTATTTTCAGAATATTATCACCAAAATCGAGAAGGTATATGTGGACACATTATTATGAAATGGCAATGGCTCCACACTTAAGTTTATCAATAATAAAAGAAATGTTTGGCTTTGAAGTTAACTTTAATGTTACATCTAAAGATATAGAAATTGATAGAGGGTATTATGAATATGATGTAGTAAAACCTCATTTATTAATTTTAATATTAGGGCTTTTATCACTTTTTATAGGATTAAAATTAGTTGAAAAGGGCTATATTATAAAATATGCATATTATCTAAATGCATTTTTAAATATATTTAATTTGATTGGAATAATGAGATCTTTGAGAGTAGCTTATCAAGTTAAAGTAAGTGAAGATGAAGATAGGGCAAGCATTGATGAAAAGATGGAATCTAATTGTATATTATTAGACCATGAAGAAAAACATCTATCTAATATAGATGTTGTAATAGATAGTATATCGAGTAAAAAAATATGGATAGAGACATCTCAAAATTTAGAAACTGGGTCAAAGGTCCTTATAAAATTAAGAAAATCATATGTAAAATGTAAGGTATTAGATAAACACAGAAATAACCTAGAATTAAAACTTTTATCTCTAACTAAAGAGCAGATGGAGGAAGTAATAGAAATCTATATACAGTATTTAACTCCATATCACGAGATAGACAAGAAACAAATATTTATAGAAGATAAGAAAAAAACATTTGATAATAAATCAAAAGTAATAAAAATAGCATAGAACTACATAAAAAATATAAAAAGAGTATCTAAAGATGATTAATAAATTATTTATAGATACTCTTTTTACTTAAAAATAACATAGTTTACAGAAAAATAAGATACAGCATATTTTTAGAATGTTACTATAATATTAAGAGCTATTTTTAATATAAGAAAATATATATTTATTACTATATTTATAAAAGTTTTGATATTATATTATATATAGATAAAACATAAAAATCAGCAGGACATTATGATTTATATAAAATAAGGAGGGCTTTATGAAAAAAATATTAATTATAGATGATGAGATACATATAGTAGAATTATTGAGATTTAACCTTGAAAATAACGGGTATAAAGTAGATTATTCATATGATGGATTTGATGGATATTTAAAAACAAAAGAATTTCAACCTGACTTAATACTTTTAGATTGGATGCTTCCAAATATAAGTGGGATAGACCTTTTAAAAAAAATAAGATCTGATGAAAGTTTGGAGCAGATACCGGTGATAATGCTAACTGCTAAAAATATGGAAGAAGACAAACTAGAAGGCTTACAAGATGGAGCTGATGACTATATCACAAAACCATTTAGTGTAAAGGAAGTATTAGCGAGAATAACATCTGTACTTAGAAGATATAAATATACTTCAAATGAAAAAGTCGAAGTCTTAAAAGCTGATGATATTCAAGTAAATGTAAATAAACATATAGTAACTAAAAATGGGACAGAAATAGAATTAACATTAAAAGAATTTCAGATATTAAAACTACTTATCGAAAATAGAGGAAATGTATTAACAAGGACTTTCTTACTAGATAAGATATGGGGATATGATTATTATGGAGAGACAAGAACATTAGATGTTCATATTAGACACCTTAGAAAGAAAATTGGTGATGATGATGCAAAATATATAGAGACTATAAGAGGTGTCGGATACAAAATTAAATAAGTTTGAGGTGAAAGAAGATGAATGAGACGGGGTTTTTAAATGGTATATATATTTTTATAATGCTGATTTTATTAATCATTACAATACTTTTAATTAGGTACACATTGAGTCTTCGAACTTATTTAAAGGAGTTTATGAAAGTATCGAGAGATATAAGTAATAAACAATTTGATAGTAAGGTTAGGGGACAGATGTCTGGAGAGATAGGTGAATTCGCTAAAAACTTTAACTATATGATAGACACAATAAACTTTACAATTAGAGATATAACAGATAAAAATACACAGTTAAAGTCAATTATGCAAAGTGTATCTCATGGAATTTTAGCTATTGATACTAGAGGGAAAATACTTTTAATCAATGACTTGGCAAAGAAAATGGTTGAAGGCGATTCATATGTAACTGCTGAAGGTAAAAATATAAGACAATTTATAAAAAATGAATTGATTTTAGAAAGTGTTTTGCATAATATGTGTAGCGAGCATAGTACTATAATACAAAAAAACATTAAAAATGATATAATATATAAAATTAAGATAGACCCAGTACATTTTGAAGATACAGATGCAGTAATTGGTTTTATTATAAATATTGAAAATATAACAGAATATGCAAAATTAGAAAATATGAGAAAAGAATTTGTAGCAAATGTAAGTCATGAATTAAAAACTCCTATAACATCAATACAAGGATTTATAGAGACTTTAAAAATGACGGACAACTTAGATGAAGATACTAAAAATAGATTCTTAACTATAATAGAAAATGAAGCTACTAGATTGACTAGATTAATAGATGATATCTTATTATTATCAACTATTGAAAATAAAACAAAGAAAAAAGTAGAGAAAGTAGATCTATTTGAAGTTTTTGAAGAAGTACATGAAGTTATAAATTATATCGCAAAGAAAAAGAATATAAAAGTAAAATATAACTTTGAAAATAAAGATATAGATTTATGGGAATACTCAGGTTATATTAGACAAATACTTTTAAACATAATATCAAATGCTATAAAATATACTGGCGAAAATGGAAAAGTCAGTATAAAACAATATATAAAATCAGAAAAAGTATTTATAGAAGTTAAAGATAATGGAATAGGAATACCAGAAGAAGATATAGAAAGAATATTTGAGAGATTTTATAGAGTAGATAAAGCTAGAAGTAGAAGTGTTGGTGGAACAGGGCTAGGCCTTGCAATAACAAAACATATGGTAAAAGCATTAAACGGAAACATAAGAGTAGAAAGTGAACTTGGTGTTGGAAGTAAATTTATAATAGAACTCCCATTTAATCAAGAGTTTGCACAAAAAGCTAGTTAGAATAAAAAAAGACGACTATTTGGTCGTCTTTTTTTAATTCTGTATTTTTAATTTGTTAACGTTATCTTAATATACTTAACTTTATAATAACTTACAATTAATAAAGGCTTAAGACGGTATCTATACTATATAAAGTGTAAAGATAAAAAGAAGATAAATAAAAAATAAAAAAATATCTAATTATTATCTTTATAAAGTTAAAAGCGAAAATAAGTAGTATTAAAAATTTTACATAATGTATTGGAGGAATAAAAATGTTTAACAAAAAAAGATTAATCGCACTTTTAACAGGAACTTTATTAGTAGGATCATTAGTATCAGGGTGTGGCTCAGCAGGAGCTAATTCAACTTCAGGTTCAAGCTCAAGCAAAATCACAGTATCAGGCTCAACTTCAGTAGGACCAACAATGGAAATATTAGCAGAAGATTATCAAAAAGAAAATGACACAACTACAATAGAAGTTCAACAAGTAGGTTCATCAGCAGGAATAACAAATACAATCGACGGAACTTCACAAATAGGAATGTCTTCAAGAGATTTAAAAGATGAAGAAAAATCAGAACTAAAAGAATACCAAATAGCAATAGACGGTATAGCAGTTATAACAAACTCAGCAAATAAAGTAAAAGATTTAACATTACAACAAGTAAAAGATATATATACAGGAAAAATAACTAACTGGAAAGAAGTTGGTGGAGCTGACGCAGAAATAGTTGTTGTTTCAAGAGAAGATGGTTCAGGTACTAGAGATGGTTTCCAAGAAATTGTTGGATTTGAATCAAAAGATTTAACTTCAAATGCACAAATATCTGATGGATCAGGAAATATAAAAACAACTGTACAAGGAAATGAAAATGCAATAGGATATATATCATTTGGATATTTAGATGACTCTATAAATGCAGTTAAAATAGGTGGTGTAGAACCAAAAGAAGAAAATGTTTATAACGATAAATATCCAATATCAAGACCTTTCTTATTAGTTACTAAAGGTGAAGCAAGTGGAGATGCAAAATCTTTTATAGATTATGTATTAAGTGATGCAGGTCAAAAAACTATAGAAAAACAAGGATTTATGAGTGTTAACCAAAAATAGATAAAGATATCATAGATATTCAAGAAAGTTTTAGCTGGGCTGTCTCATTGAGATAGCCTAGCATTTTAAAAAGGAGGAACTTAGATTGGAAAAGACAGAATCAATTAATGTAAAAGAAAGTAGTTCATCTAATAAAAATAAAAGCAAATATGTACTTGAATTTATAACAGAAAAAATATTTATGATAAGTGCCCTTATAGCAGTAGTAAGTTTGCTACTTATAATAGGATTTGTGTTTTATAAAGGCTTAATTCCATTTGTATCAGAAGGATATTCATTTATAGATTTTATATTTGGAACAGAGTGGTTACCAAGCTCTAAACAATTTGGAATAGGTTCTATGATAGTTACATCAATGGTGGCGACAATAGGTGCTTTAATAATTGGAGTTCCAATAGGTATATTATCAGCAATATTTATAGCTGAGATATGTCCAAAGAAATATGCAAAGATAATTTCAACAGCAGTAGAACTTTTAGCAGGTATACCATCAGTACTTTACGGTATATTTGGTCTAGCAGTAATCGTACCAGCAATACAAACAGTATTAAACCTTCCAAAAGGTCAAAGTCTATTAGCAGTAATTATAGTTTTAGCTATAATGATGCTTCCAACAATAATATCATTATCAGAAACATCTATTAGGGCAGTACCAAAATCATACAAAGAAGGATCTTTAGCTTTAGGTGCATCAAAAATAGAAACTATATTTAAGGTTACAGTCCCAGCTGCAAAATCAGGAATATTAGCTGGAGTAATTTTAGGAATAGGTAGAGCGTTAGGTGAAACAATGGCAGTAATTTTAGTTGCAGGAAATTCAACAGCAATGCCGACATCACTACTTGATAGTGCAAGACCACTTACAACAAATATAGCCCTTGAAATGGGTTATGCAGCAGGAACACATCAAAATATGTTATTTGCAACAGGTGTTGTATTATTCATATTTATAATAATCATAAATTTAGTTTTGACTAAATTAACTTCTAAAGGAGTTGATAGATAATGGAAAATAATTTGAAATCTAGAAAGACAAAAGATATACTATTGATTTCACTAGTGTATTTATCAGCAATTATAACAGTAGGTCTATTACTAGTGATAGTAGGTTTTATATTTATAAAGGGGATAGGAAAAATAAATCTTAGTTTTTTATTTGCTGATTACTCAGCTAGTGGAAATGGCGGAATTTTACCAATGATTATAACAACAGTATATATGGTTTTAGTTGCAATATTAGTAGCTACACCAATTGGAATATTAGCAGCAGTTTATTTACAAGAATATGCTAAACAGGGCAAAGTCGTAAGAGTAATAAGATTTGCAACAGAATGTTTAGCAGGAATACCATCAATAGTATATGGATTATTTGGTGGGATATTCTTTGTAGTAGCACTAAAACTTCAATATTCCATATTATCAGGTGGTTTAACTGTAGCAATTATCATACTTCCAACAATAATCCGTTCAACAGAAGAAGCTCTAAAAACAGTACCAAGTACTTATAGAGAAGCGTCACTAGGTCTTGGAGCTACAAAGTTTCAAACACTTTATAAAGTTATATTGCCAAGTGCAATACCTGGAATACTTTCAGGGGTTATTTTATCAATAGGGCGTGTAATTGGAGAATCAGCAGCTATTTTATTAACAGCAGGAACAGTAGCGAAAATGCCGCTTACTGTATTTGATAGTGCGAGAACACTTACAGTTCATGCGTATTTATTGACTAAGGAAACTGGAGATATCCAAACAGCATGTGGTGTTGGTATAGTTTTAATTGTAATAGTATTTGGATTAAATACTATAGCAAAATTAGTAGCTAAAAAGTTAAACAAAGCAAATTATTAAATTAATTGAGATTGAGAGAAGAATTTAAACTAAATATTTTTATATAGATTAGTAATTAAGATTTTTTAAATAAGGAGATTGGTAATATGGATTCAGAAAATAGAACTAAGATAAGAGTTAACGATTTAGATTTATATTATGGCGAAAAACAAGCGTTAAAAGATATTAATATGGAGATAAAAGAAAACGAAGTAACAGCATTAATAGGACCTTCTGGATGTGGAAAATCAACATTTTTAAGATGTTTAAATAGAATGAATGATTTAATTGATAGTGTAAAAATAAACGGAAAAATCTATCTTGAAGACGAGGAAATACTTACAACTAATGATGTTATAAATCTTAGAACAAGAGTAGGAATGGTATTTCAAAAGGCTAATTTATTTCCAATGAGTATATATGATAATGTTGCTTATGGTCCAAAAAATCAAGGAATAAAAGACAAAAAACAATTAGATAAAATAGTTGAGGAAAGCCTAAGAGGGGCTGCAATTTGGGATGAGGTAAAAGATAGATTAAAATCGCCAGCACTAGGTTTATCAGGAGGGCAACAACAACGTGTATGTATAGCGAGAACTATAGCTATGAAACCTGATGTTATATTGATGGATGAACCGACATCAGCTCTAGATCCAATTTCAACATCAAAAGTAGAAGATTTAATGGCTACATTAAAAAGTAAATACACTATAGTAATTGTAACTCATAATATGCAACAAGCAGCTCGTATATCTGACAAAACAGGATTCTTCTTAAATGGGGAATTAATAGAATTTAACAATACTAAAGATATATTTACAGTTCCTCATGATAAAAGAACAGAGGACTATATAACAGGAAGATTTGGTTAGAATTTAATAAATCGAAATTAAATATAAAAAACTATGTTATGGGGAGAGAAAAATGGCGAGTACAAATTTAGAAATGAGTATAAAAACTTTAAGAGAATATATAAACAGAATGATGGATAAATGTGAAAAAGCTATTGATTTATCTATTAAAAGTATGCTTACAAAAGACATAGAATTAGCTAAAAAAGTTATTGATGATGATGACGATATAGATATATTAAGAGAATATATAAGAGATAGAAGTATAGAATTAATGGCATTAAAACAACCTATGGCAAGAGATTTAAGAGAAATATACGCTTTAGCCGATATATCAGCAGAATTAGAGAGAATAGGTGATTATGCTGAAAATATAGCATCAGAAGTTGTATCAATTGCTGGAGAAGATTATATAAAAGAATTAATCGATATACCTAAAATGGCACAATATTGCTTGGATATGATAGAAGGTATAAAATCAGCTTTTTTAAATCAAGATGCTGACTTATCTTATAAAGTAGCGCTTATGGATAAAGAAATAGATATACTTTATTATAAAGTGAGAGAAGATTGTCTAAAAGTTATGCATGAAAACCCAGAAAAGAATATAACTCAAGGAGTTAAGCTTGTATTTACAGCTAGATATTTAGAGAGAATAGGAGATCATATTACTAATATATGCGAAAAAATAATATATGCAAGAAATGGTAAAATGATTGAAATTGGATAGCGATAGGTATTATAATTAAGGTATGAGTAGTATATTACAGTTAAATATTGTATATACGATTATATTCTTTTAACCAACAAAATATATATGTAAACAGGTTGCCGATATACATTTAAGTGTATCGGCAATTCTGTGTTTTAATATAAAAAATATATTGTCGAATTAATGCGATAAATAGAATAAAATATTAATTCAAAATAAGGGTTTAGTTAAGTTTTCTAGATTAATATATAATCAGAAAATAAAAAAAGGAGAATTAATATGAAAAACGTTTTTAAAAAAAGCCTGACAGTATTATTAGCGTTGACATTTATATTGGCTATAAGCAATTTAAATGGAGTTAATACCTCATTTGCAGATACAGAGGATAATACAACACAAACAACAACTGAGCAAAGTAATAGTGATGACTCAACAACATCAGATGATTCAGCTACAGATGATTCAACTACAACTGAAGAATCTACACAAGACTCAGAAAAAGATGAAAACACCCTTACAACAAAAGATGGATTTAAGTACATATTAGAAGAAGATGAAGTTACGATTAAGGGCTATGAAGGTAAAGAAAGTGATTTAGAAATACCAAGTAAAATAGATGGTCATAAAGTAACTAAAATCGGAGAAAATGCATTCGACGGTAATGAAGAAATAATAAATGTAACAATACCAGATAGTGTAAAAACTATAGATTTATATGCATTTTATAACTGTACTTCACTTGAAACAGTAAGCATACCAGAAAGTGTTACAAGCATAGGTGAAGGAGCATTTGCAAATTGTACAGCTCTTAATACGATAAATCTTCCGAGTAAGATAAAAACAATAAGTTATGGATTATTTGCAAGTTGTAGCAATTTAACTAAAATTGAAATACCAAGCAAAGTAACATCAATAGATGGATATGCATTTTATGCTTGTACATCTCTAAAAGATGTAAATATACCAGAGGGAGTTACAAGTATAGGAGAGGCAGCATTTTACTACTGTGTTGGATTAGAAAATCTAGAATTATCAAAGAATGTCACAGAAATAGGTGATTATGCATTTGAAAATTGTACAAACTTAACTATAACAGGATACAATAATACTAAAGTTAAGACTTATGCAACTGAAAATAGTATTCCTTTTAAGACTATTTATACAGCATGGGATTATATAAAAATAATTTTGGGGCTTGTTTTAACATTAGGAATAATATTCTTAATATATAAATTAAGAGCAATAATAAAAAATAAAAGATATTTAAAAAATAATATAGTATTTGATGAACCAGTTGTAATACTAGACAATCAAGATTGCAAGATAGAGATAAAAGGTAAATCTAATAAAAAAATAATTGATGGAAAAGAAATAAATGCTAAGAAAAATTCTTCAGTAGCAGACTTTGTAGGATATGTTTATGAAATAGAAAATAAATCAAAATCACCAATACAAGTATCTACTAAATATATAACTATTGGAGAATATACTGACAAATTTAATTTAAATGAAGAAATTCCAGCAGGTAAAAAGGCAAAAGGATTTACTTATTGCAAAAAAATAAACTCATTAAGTGAGCTTAAAGAAGTTAGTGGAATAGTTGTTATTTCTAAAAATAATGACGATATAAATGAAACAAAAGAATATAACTTCAATATAGACTAAGACTTACTTCAAAAATACATTATATCAATATAACTTTATAAAATAAAACTAAAATTTAATCAACATACTAAAAGGTGGATAAATACTTTTGTGAGAGTTTATCCACCTTTTTATAATATATAATTATTTAGCTATATTTAAACTTGAAAAAACTCTCTTACATACTGTTTCACCTATTATGTAAGCTAAAATTAGTTTTAATATATCGACTGCGATAAATGGAACTACACAGTAAATTAAACTTTGGAGTATTGTATTTCCTGTAATAAATGAGAACATAATAGTACCTAGAGTATAAACTATCGCTAAACCTAAAATCATACTGATAGAAGTTATAAAATTTGAATTGAATTTTTCTTTAGCATAACCTATAATAAATGCCATTAGAGGATACCCTAATAGAAATCCACCTGTTGGGCCAAATAAAACACTTATACCCCCTGCAAAGTTAGCGAATACTGGTATTCCTATTGCACCTAATATTAAGTAAATTAAAGTAGATATAAATCCACATTTAGATCCTAAAATCAGTCCAGTTATAGCAATACCGAATATTTGTAGTGTAAATGGAACAGTGGTAAATGGAAGTGGAATAGATATTTGAGCTAATATAGATATTAATGCTGCAAATAATCCGCATAAAATAATTTGTCTTGTTGAAAGTTTCATAAAATTATCCCCCTTTAAAATCTACATAAAAATGTCTTTCATAAAAGAATTTTCTGTAGTATATTACCTAAAATCTATTAATTTAAAATTAATGTCAACTTCAAAAATAGATAGGTTAACATTAATTTAGCACTGTGATAAAAAAATTTCAATAAAATATTGGAAAAAATTAATAAAAATATTTCAGCGCCCTTTTGAAAAATACATTGTGATATACTTAAATAGAGAAAAGTAATATTGGAGGGATAATGTGTATGGATGTTGCGCATAAAAAACATATGTCAGAATCGTTTAGATTGGCAGCGTTATTAGCTTTAGTTGGAGGTTTTTTAGATGCATATACTTACATATGTAGAGGAGAAGTTTTCGCAAATGCTCAAACAGGAAATATAGTATTAGTAGGGTTAGCTCTATCAAAATACAATTTTAAAGGAATCATATATCATTTTGTACCTGTTATAGCATTTATGCTAGGTGTAATACTAACAGAAATTATAAAAAGAAGAATAAAGCCTAGACGGACTTATATCCACTGGAGACAAATTGTAATAGGAGCAGAAATTATAGTACTTACTATAATGGCATTTATTCCAATGGGAAAATATGATGTTATAGTAAATATATCTATTTCATTTATTTGTGCAATGCAGGTTGAGGCATTCAGAAAGGTAAATGGAACAGCTCTAGCAACTACTATGTGTACTGGAAATTTAAGAACTGCTACAGAGCAGATATTTAAGTTAGTAGTAGAAAAAGACAAAAGTAAAATGCGAGTAAGTGCTCAAGCATATGGTGTAGTTATATTTTTTATTATAGGAGCATCTATGGGAGGTATTTTAACAAATATATATTGGGAAAAAGCAGTTTTAGTTGCTAGTGCAATTTTATTTGTCGTATTCATATTTATGTTTAGAAATATAGAGAAGTATATTTTAAAAGAATTAGAGCAAGAAGATGAAGTTGAGGAAGAAGAAATAGATACTGAAATAGAAGAGTTAAAACATATGAAAAATTAATATATAACTTTATTAATGAAAACTTAATATTTAGGTAAGGTTAAGTTAATATTTTTATATTATATTTTAAATATAGAAATTTAGTTAGTTTAAGTAAAAATTTACTTGAAAATATAAGCTGGTACAAATTCAGTTTATAATCTAGATGATTTTTCAATGTTACTCCTTTTTAAACAAGGCATACTGATTATGTCTTGTTTTTTTGTTTGAAAAATAAAAAAATATTCGTAAAGTCGAATTTTTAGATAAAAATACAACATTATGTAAAAAAAAAGACTTTGAATATTGACAATTTTCTGTAAAAAATATATTGTTTAATTAAAATAAGAAATATAAAAAATACAATTTCTAAAAGCAAAAATTTATTTATTTTTCAATGACAAAAATTCATAAGTTCTTGAAGTGTCTCAAGAGAATATCATAAAAAAACTACCGAGAAGTAAATACTCATTTTTTAAACAACTAAAAATATAGGGGGTTCATTATGGATGAATTAAAAAGAACATGTTTATTTGATGTGCATGAAAAGCTAAATGCAAAAATGTTTGAATTTGCAGGATGGGAAATGCCATTGGAGTATACTAGTGCAGTTAAAGAACATGAGCATGTAAGAAAAAGTGCAGGTTTATTTGATGTATCTCACATGGGAGAAGTAGAAGTAAGGGGAGATGAAGCTCAACAGTTTATACAGTATTTAATTACTAATGATGTATCAAACTTGAAGGCTGATGAAATTTTATATTCTCCGATGTGTTATGAAAATGGGACAACAGTAGATGATTTATTAGTATATAAGAGAGGGCAAAATGATTATTTACTAATTATAAATGCAGGAAATATAGACAAAGATTATGAGTGGATAGTTGAAAATAGCAAAAAATTTAATGTAGAGACAAAAAATATATCTGATAAAGTTGCACAATTGGCATTGCAAGGACCTTTAGCAGAAGAAATATTAAGCAAATTAATAAATCAAGATTTATCACAAATAGAGTTTTATAAATTTAAACAAAATGTAGATGTTTGTGGAGATCCTTGTATAGTATCTAGAACTGGATATACAGGTGAAGATGGATTTGAAATATATTGTGATAAAAATGTAGCACAAAAAATATGGAATGCTATATTAGAAGAAGGAAAAGAAAGAGTAGTTCCAGCAGGACTTGGAGCTAGAGATACTTTAAGATCAGAAGTAAATCTTCCGCTTTATGGACATGAAATAAGCGAAGAAATCCCCCCTTTAGAAGCAGGATTATCAATATTTGTTAAATTAGATAAAGATGATTTTATTGGAAAAGATAGTCTTAAAGCATTAAAAGAAAGTGGAAATGCTAGAAAACTAGTAGCGTTTGAGTTGACAGGAAAAGGAATGGTAAGAGGGGGATATGATGTAGAGATAGATGGTGAAGTAGTAGGTTTTGTAACTACTGGACTAAAATCTCCAACTTTAGATAAATTCATAGGTATGGCTATAATAGATTCAGACAAAGCAAGAGTCGGTCAAGAAATTGGAATAAGAGTAAGAAAAAAATTAGTTCCAGCAGTTATAGTAAAAAGACCTTTCTATAAAAAACAATATAAAAAAGAAGAAGTAAAAGTAAAAGAATACAAACAATATCCTTATATACCAGCAACACATGAAGACGAACAAAAGATGTTAAAAGCTTGTAATGTGAGTTCAATAGATGATTTATTCTCAGATATACCAGATGATTTAAAATTAAATAGAGATTTAAATTTAGACGAATCTAAATCAGAATTAGAAGTGAGCGAAATAATAACTAAGATGGCAGATAAAAATATAGATGATTTAACTTGCTTTTTAGGTGCTGGAGCATATGATCACTATATACCATCACTTATAAAAAGCATAACTTCAAGAAGTGAATTTTATACAGCATATACTCCTTATCAGGCTGAAATAAGTCAAGGTACATTACAAAGTATATTTGAGTTTCAATCTATGATTGCAGAAATAACAAAGATGGATATTGCAAATGCATCTATGTATGATGGAGCTACAGCAGCTGTAGAAGCTTGTATAATGGCTGTAGGAAAAACTAGAAGAAATAAAATAGTTGTGCCAAAAACTGTTCACCCAGAAACAAGACAAATACTTAAAACTTATCTACAATTTAAAGATGTAGAAGTAGTGGAAGTTGACTATGATAGAGAATATGGTACAACTGATTTAAATAAATTAAAAGAAGTAGTTGGAGAAGAAACTGCTTGTATATTAGTACAAAATCCAAACTTCTTTGGTGTAATAGAAGATGTAGATGAAATAGGTTCAATAGCCCGTGACAACAAAGCTATGTACGTTATGAGTGTAAATCCAATAACTTTAAGTATATTAAAATCTCCAGGAGAAGTTGGTGCAGATATAGCAGTTGGTGATGCTCAACCTCTAGGAAATTCACTAAACTTTGGGGGACCATATGTAGGATTTTTAGCAATAAAATCAGGTCTTATAAGAAAGATGCCAGGTAGGGTAGTTGGACAAACTGTAGATGCAGATGGAAAGAGATGCTATGCACTTACATTACAAACAAGAGAACAACATGTTAGACGTGAAAAAGCAACTTCAAATATATGCTCAAATCAAGGCTTAAATACACTTATAGCATCAATTTACTTAGCTACTATGGGTAAAAAAGGATATCAAGAAGTAGCTATGCAAAATATGCAAAAATCTCATTATGCATATAAAAAATTTGATGAAAGTAAAAATTTTGAACCAGTATTTAAAGGAAAATTCTTTAATGAATTTGTAGTAAAAAGCCCAATGCCAGTAGATGAATTAAATGAAAAATTATTAGAAAACAAAATCTTAGGTGGATACGATTTAGGAAAAGATTATGAAGAATTAAAAGGCTGTGTCTTAATGTGTGTAACAGAAAAGAGAACAGCAAAAGAAATTGATAATTTAGTAAATCTAATGGAGGGCATGTAAAATGAATGAATACAATAGTTTATTGATAGAAGTTTCAAAAGAAGGAAGAAAATCTTATTCTCTTCCAAAGTTAGATGTAGAAGAGCAAAAGTTAACTGATATGCTTGATTATAATATGATCAAAAAGACTGACTTAGAATTGCCAGAACTTAGTGAATTAGATGTAGTTAGACATTACACTTTATTATCAAATAAAAACTTTGGTGTTGATACAGGATTTTATCCACTTGGTTCTTGTACTATGAAATATAATCCAAAGATAGATGAAGATATGGCATCATTAAAAGGATTTACATCACTTCATCCATATCAACCAGCAAAGACTGCACAAGGTGCTTTAGAGCTTATGTATAATTTATCAGAATCATTAGCAGAAATAACAGGCATGGATAAAGTAACTCTACAACCTTCAGCAGGTGCTCATGGTGAATTTACAGGGCTTATGATAATAAAAGCATACCACCAAAATAGAGGCGACTCAAAAAGAACAAAAGTAATCGTACCAGACTCTGCACATGGAACAAATCCAGCAAGTGCAATGATGGCAGGATTTAAAATAGTTCAAGTAGAATCTACAAAAGATGGCGCTGTAGATATAGAAAAATTAAAAGAAGTTTTAGATGATGAAGTGGCAGCTTTAATGCTTACTAATCCATCAACTTTAGGCTTATTTGAAAAAAATATAAAAGAAATATCAGAATTAGTACATAATGCAGGTGGTCTTTTATATTATGATGGTGCAAATACAAATGCAATAATGGGTATAACAAGAGCCGGAGATATGGGGTTTGACGTAGTTCATCTAAACCTTCACAAAACATTTGCAGCTCCTCATGGTGGAGGAGGACCAGGAAGTGGTCCAGTAGGTGTTAAAAAAGACTTAATACCTTTCTTGCCAGTTCCAGTAGTTGAAAAGGTGAATGATGAATATTTATTAGATTACGACAGAGAATTATCAATAGGAAAAATTAAAAATTTCTATGGAAACTTTGGTGTAATTGTAAAATCATATGCATATGTGCTTACAATGGGAAGAGATGGTCTTAAAAAAGCAAGCCAAATGGCAGTTTTAAATGCAAACTATTTAAAAGAAAACTTAAAAGATACATTTAAACTTCCAATAGACCAAATATGTAAACATGAATTTGTATTAAGCGGACCTCATGGAGAATTAAATACAACAGATATCGCGAAGAGAATGTTAGACTATGGATACCATCCACCAACAATCTACTTCCCACTTATAATACCAGAGGCTTTAATGATAGAACCTACTGAAAGTGAAAGTGTAGAAACACTAGATAAATTTATAGATGCCATGAAACAAATAGCAAAAGAAGCTGAAGAAAATCCAGAATTATTAAAAACTGCTCCTCATAATACAATAATTAAGAGAGTTGACGATGCTAGAGCAGTTAAGAAACCTATCTTAACTTGGAAAAATAGATAATAAATTAAGCTATAAATAGATAAGCTAGATTTTAATTATATAGAGTACAACCTCCATTTTGGGGGTTGTTTTCTTTTTACAAAATTTAATCTATAATAGTATAAAACATTTTAATAGGAGGGGGATTTATGGCGATTACTATATTGGAAGCAATGAAACTTCCGACTTTTAAAGATTTTGACTTAGTTGCCGGATATAGAGGTCTTGATAGGGAAATTCAAAGGGCGTCTATACTTGACTATGAATATGAAAGTAGTTTATTTGATAAGCCAATCCAGACTTACTTTGAAAAAGAGGACTTTGTTATAAGTAGTCTTATATATGCAAAAGATGATCAAAGTTTAATATTAGAGAGTGTAAAAGGATTAATATCAGATGGAGTAAGCGGACTTGCTATAAAAAATATATATTATGATGAATTACCAGAAAAAGTTATAAAATATGCAAATCAAATGGATTTTCCTATTTTTATGTTTGATAAAAAAGGTTCTTATTATGAAGATATAGTTACAGAGATTTATGATAAAAATAAAGAAAAAAATAGCCTTAAATATCAAGAAGCGAAAATTGCAATTTTATTAAAAGAAGATTTAGATAAGTCTAGTGTGAAAAATATGGCGAAAGACTTTAATATATCTTTCAAAGATAATGTATTTTGTCTTTGTATAAAACCTAAAAAATATATAGACGAAAATTCACTAGCAGATATAGTAAATATATTAAATAAGGATTTAGGTTCAAGTCATGCTGCTTATAGATACCATGGATGTATATTTATTATATATACTTTTGAAGATAATCATAGAGATAAGAGAACGATACAATTTGAAAAGCTTGTCGATATGATGATGTGTAGTTTATTTTTTAATTTAGATGATTATTATGTTGGTATCAGCAATTTCCATACATATATAGATGAGTTTAATTTTGCCCTAAAAGAGGCAATGTATGCCATGAGGGTATCATCTATAGAAGAAGTAAATAAAAAATATTATTATGAAATAGGAGTTTATAAGCTACTAATGCCTTCTTATGAACAAGGATATATGGCGAATTTTAATTCAGATATTGTTGGAAAGATAAATCAATATGATAAAAAATACAATACAGAACTACTTCAGACATCTATAAAATATATACAATCTGGCGGTAATATCAAACAAACTTCAAAAATAATGAATCTACATAGCAATACTGTAAGATATAGAATAAATAAAGTAAAAGAAATATTAAATATAGATAAGTCGGAGTTTGAATTTTATGAAGAACTTTCAATAGGAATAAAATTATATATGATATATCAAAATATATAGATTTTTATTTAAATTTTATATTTGTAAATTTTACAAAAAAAACATCATAATTTTTAATATTATACAATTATTTTAAATTATTATTTTTATATAATTATTTTGTGACATAAATATGTAGGAAGGTGATTATATTGAAAAATAATAAAGAAGTATTTTACAAACTATGTTTAATACTGTGCGCAATTATTTGGGGAAGTACTTTTGTAGTAATTAAAGATGCTACAAATACTATTACATCAGGATTTATAAATGCAGGTAGATTTACAATAGCGACACTTATTTTACTTGTTATATATTTTAAAAAGATAAAAAATATAAATAAAACTGAATTAAAAGGCGGAATTTTAATGGGAATTTCGCTATTTGGAGGATATTATCTACAAGTTTTAGGCATGGAGTATGGCTCAAGCGCGGGAAAATGCGCATTTTTATCAGCGACATTTTGTGTAATGGTGCCGTTTTTATCTTGGGCAGTATTCAAAAAAACACCTGATAAATATAGTGTGATTGCAGCTATTTTATGTGTTATCGGTGTTGCGCTTGTATCTGTTGAAAAAAATGCAACAATAACACTTGGTGATGGAATAATCTTAGTTTCGACGTTTTTCTATGCTGTAAATATAATGTTTACATCAGAGTTTTCAAGCAAAGAAAGTGCAGATGTGAAGGTTCTTGCATTTTTACAAATAGCAGTAGTAGCAATTTTAAGTTGGCTAATTGTAATAATAAAAGGTGATATACCACAAGCTTATAATATTAGAGCTGTTATGGGAGTTGTTTATTTAGGTGTATTTGCAACAGCGTTATGTCTGCTGATGCAAGTTATTGGATTAAAGCATATAAATTCTACATCAGCATCAATAATTCTAAGTTTAGAGTCAGTGTTTGGAGTAATTATATCAATAGCATTTTATAATGAAGTAATTACAACAAAATTGTTGATTGGATTTATAGTTATTTTTATTGGAATAATAGTTTGTGAAACTAAATTGAGTTTTATAACAAATAAAATAAGTATAAAAAAATTAGATACAGGAAAATATAAAGATAAATCTAAAAAAGAGTACTTTAATGCTGAGATACAGCGCTCTAAAACGTCAATCTAAAATCTATATGAATATAAAAATCCCCTAATTTTAGGGGATTTTTTCTGTTAAACACCTTTCAAGTAAAAAATTTGATATAATGAAAAATATGAGTTTAAAATAATAAAAATAAGACTATAAATAAAAAAGAAAAATAATTTTGCAAATTAATAATATAAAGAGGTTTTGTCATGAAAAGTATAATAGAAAAGACTTTAGATACAGGAAAGAAGATAGCTTTGACTGCTATTATTACATATGGTGCAATTAGAGTTTTAGAAGATGAAGAAGAAAAAACAACTAGAATAAAAGAAGTACAAAAGACAAAAAGAAAAAAATCTAAATATAAAAATAAAAGAAAATTTAAAGTGAAAAAGTTAAAATATAAAAATAAACAAAAGACAAAGGTTAAAAAATCTAAGTTTAAAAATAAGATGAAGGCCAAAAAATTTAAGTTCAAATTCAAGGGCGAGTAGTATAAATAGAGAAGATTTATATAGCATATTGTATACATAAAAGAAAAATATTATAAAATAATAAGACTATAAAATTGACATAATTTCAAAAATTAACTAAGATAAAAGCATAAAATAAAAGAGTTATAATGTTTATATTTTAAAATTAAGTTCTAAATTAGTATTGCAATGGGGCATCTTAGTATTTTAGGATGTCTATTTATGTTTAGGGGGAAAAATTATGAATAACAAGTTTGTCAGTATAGTTATTGATAAGGAAGAAGGTTCAAGATTTCTTGTATCAGATGACAGAAGTATAGATACTGTAGATTTATCAAATGACAAACAGACTTCTATTGCCAGAATTAACATAAAAGACGATATTACTACTGTTTGTCGTTATGAAAATGGGGAATCTAAAGGAACTATAAGTCTTAATATTGGAAAAGAACAAGTCAAAATTGACTCAAGTAGCAATAAAATTACTTATGTAGATAACAATATTAGAGATTTAGCTAGACTATATAGCATAGATCTCAATGAAGGGGAAACTACAGATGTAGAAAAGATAAGAGGACTTTGCAAAATATTAGCAGATATAATGATTACAACAATCCATCTGAGTGATTACTCTTGGGGATTTTCAAAAATGGTCATAAACGGTAGAAAATCTTTTGAAGAAGATTTTTCACCAAGTATAATAATATTTACTGGAATAGCAGCAAAATATATTTTTAATAAAAATGAAAAAAATGTATTTGAAGATGGAAATATAGGCATGTTGCTCTGCCAAGAAATAAATAACTATAGCAAAAATACATGAAAATTAAAAAATCTATAGTTAGATAAATTTCTTGAAATAATTAAATTATCAAAATAAATGAACACTGAGAATTTTACCATTGGAAATTCTCGGTTTTTTTAATATATAGAAGTTTTGTTTATTTTTAGTTAAAAATAGATGATATAATAATTATTATCATTGTATAGAAAATAAAAGTTTTACTTATACAATAAAAATCAGTATTTGAAAGGTGAAAAGATGAAGAAAAAAGGGAAGATAATTACTTTAACTATACTTGTTTTTTGTTGGATGGCATTTATATTTAGTATGTCAGCTAAGAATTCTACACAATCTTCTAATATAAGTGGAGGATTTACTTACAATATACTTAGTATGTTTTTTTCTCAATTTAGATCAATTGATAAAGCAACACAAGACAGCATAGTAGAAGGGTTACAATTTATAGTAAGAAAAGGAGCACATTTTACAGCATATGCGATATTAGGGGGACTTTGTTTTGCAAACTTAAGAGCATTCAATAAGTTTAATTTAAAAAGCAATTTTTTAATAGCTCTTGTAATATCGGCTTTATATGCTGCATCTGATGAACTACATCAGTATTTTGTACCGGGGCGTTCGTGCGAATTTAGAGATGTTATGATTGATAGCTGTGGGGCTCTAACTGGTATAATTGTAGTTATTATTTTTAGTAAGATAATACAAAAATTAAATAAAATAAAAAGGGATAAAAATCAAGATATAATCTAGATAATAAATATATAAACAGGGGATGAAGTATATGAAAGCACTAAGTGAAAAAGTTTTTTTAAAACTACATATGCCAAATAGCAAAGATAGAAAAAGTGATAGAGATAGGATTTTAGATAAGTTAAAAATCAAATATAAAAATGTAGATATGCCTTATAAAATAACAAAAGACTTATATCCAAAGTGTAGAGAATCTAATTTTGAAATAACTGTAACTTTAGTAAAACGCACTTATGATTGGGTTGTCACAAGGATTGAACAAGGTGATAAAACAGATAAAAATTACGGTTTATGTGTAGATTTGGGAAGTACAACTGTAATTATGAGATTAGTAGACTTAAACACAGGCGATATAGTAGTAGAAGAGGGCTGTTTTAATAAACAGATTTCGTTTGGAGAAGATATTTTAAATAGAATATTTTATACTAGAAATTCTAAAGAAAAATTATACGAAATTCACAAGGCTACAATAGATACTTTTTCAGAGCTTATAGATATAATTACTGAAAAAAGTAAAATAAATAGCGAAGATATCAGCGTTATGACAGTTGCAGGTAATACTACTATGATACATTTTTTATTAAATATAGATCCATGGACAATTTTTCAAATGCCTTATACGCCAATATTTAATCATACTGGATTTATAAGTTGTGATGAAATTGGAATACCTATAAATGGGTATCTATATTGCTTTCCATCAGTAGCAAATTATCTAGGTGGCGATATTGTAAGTGGTGTATTGTTTACAGAAATATATAAACAAAAAGAACTTTCAGCATTTATAGATATAGGGACAAATGGAGAGCTAGTTATAGGAAATGAGGAGTTTTTAGTTGCTGTTGCAGGAGCAGCAGGCCCAGCATTAGAAGGCAGTATAAGCAAGTTTGGGATGAGGGCGAAAGAAGGAGCAATCGACACAATTAAAATTGTAGACAATCATATAAAATATACAACTATAGAAAATAAAAAGCCTTTAGGAATATGTGGCTCAGGAATAGTTGATTTATTGTCAGAGATGTTTTTAAATGGATGGATAGATTTTTCGGGCGAGTTAAGAGAAAATACATCAAAAAATATAATAAAAGTAAACTCACAATTAGCTGTAGAATATGCAGCTAAAGAAGAAAGTGAAAATCATGAATCTTTAATATTTACTCAAAGCGATATAAATCAATTTTTAAAGACAAAATCAGCAGCTCATACTATGGTAGCTTTTTTATTAGAAGAAGTTGGGCTTACATTAAATGATTTGGATAAGTTCTATGTGGCAGGTGCTTTTGGCGTACATTTAGATATAGAATCTGCTGTTACAATAGGGATGTATCCTGATTTACCTAGAGAAAAATTTGAATGCCCAGGTAATTCATCACTTAAAGGAGCATATAAGTTACTTACGGATAGAAACTTACTCTCAGAAATAGATGATATTGTTGAAAAGATAAATTATATCGGCTTAGAAGATGCAAAGGATTTTATAGAAAAAATGAGAGCTGCTAGCTTTTTACCACATACAAATATAGATAATTATCCAACTGTAAAGCAAAAACTAATTGAAAGAGGATTGTTATAATATATAACACTTTTATTTTTTAAGTAAAATATTTGAGATGGTAGAATTTAGTGCTAAAATATTAATGTAAAAAATGAGGATATAAGGGGAAATGCGATGAAATTTTTCAAATTTGATAAAGCCAAGTTTAAACCAAACAAAAGCTCGATGAAAGAATTAATATACTTGGTCTATATATCTTTTATTATTTTTATAATTACAGAAGTTGTGTCGGCAATGGGGACGACAAGTTTTGGTTATATACAAAATAGTACGATATTTATAGGAGTAGGAATACTTTTAGGTATACTTTTTTTGATATTATTTGTATTTAAAAAAGATAAAAGAAATTATTATATAGGCGGATTTGTATTATTTTTAATTATGACACCATTGATTAAGTATATATGGGATAAGTTTTATGTATTTTTAGATATACCTTCAGACAAGATATGGTGTTTAATATTAGATTATTTAATTATTTTATTATTGTTAAGTCCATTAATTTTACTAAAGAAAAAAGTATTTTATACTGTATTAATGAGTTCTATTTTAATGATTTTATCGCTTTGTAATTATTTTGTATCAATATTTAGAGGGATACCTCTTGCATATAGTGATATTTATTGTATAAATGATGGTTTATCGTTGGCAAAAGATTTTTTAGGACAGAATAAATTAATATTTATAGTAATTATAGTGGCAATGCTTTTAGCTTTTATTGTATTTTTATTTATGAAAGACAAAAGAGAAGTTAGAATTACAAGTTATACAAATATAATTATTTTATTAGTTTTAATAAGAGGTACATACTCATATTATATAAATCTTGTTAATAGCAAGACCTTGATATACTACAGTGCAAATATGGTTAAAACATATAGATATAATGGATATGTATACTCAACATTAGAGTCGGGGATTAGATTTATAAGATTTAAACCAGATAATTATAATCAAGAAAGTATTGTAGCGATAAGAAAAGAAGTCGATTCAAAAACTCAAACTAATAAAGAGACAGCTGTAGCAAGTAGCAAATTGACAAAAATAAGCGACAATTCATCAAATAAACCAAATATACTATTTGTTCAGCTAGAAGGATTTATGGACCCTATGTCGATTGATAAAGTTATGTATAGTAAAGATCCAATACCTAATTTTAGAAAACTACAGAAAAATGGTATTTCAGGAAAGATGAAGACGCCTTCTATTGGAGGGGGAACAGCTAGGACAGAATTTGAAGTAATGACAGGATTAGACTTAGAATTTTTAACAGATGGGGAAGTGCCGCACTACACTATTTTAGGACATGAAACTTTAAATTCAGTAGCATCAACACTAAAAAAACAAGGTTATTCGACACATGCAATCCACAATAATCAAGGTAATTTCTACAATAGAAATAAGGCGTACAGTTCGCTTGGATATGATACATATACATCTGTTGAATATATGGACAATGTTGAGAGAACTGAAACTAATTGGGCAAAAGATACAGTGCTCACAAAATATATAAAAGAATGTTTAGAATCAAGTAAAGAAAGGGATTTAGTATTCACAATATCTGTTGAAGGACATAGTCCTTATCCGACAAATTCAGATATATACAATTTCCCTATTAAAGTAGTAAATAGCAGTCTTTCAAAATCAGATCAAAATCAAATATACTACTATATAAATAAAATTCATGAAAGTGATGAATTTATAGGTGATGTTATAGACTTGGTTGATTCTTTAGATGAAGATACAATCGTTGTATTTTATGGGGATCATACACCTGCACTAGATTTATTAAATAGAGATGGAGGAAATGTGGACAGAACTACTACACCATATGCTATTTACAGTAATTTTGATTTAAATACTGATTTTAAAGGTGGGGATATAAGTGCTTATCAAATGAGTACAATAATGCTTTCTTTAGCAGGAGTTGATTTAGGACCTATGGAAAATGTCCACAAATTACTGAGTTCAAAACAAGACTATAAAAAAGATTTAGAACTTATACAATATGATATATTGTTTGGAGAAGATTATTATTTAAATGAAGATGAAAAAATTAAACCTAGCAATTTAAAAATGGGCACAAAAGATATAAAAATTGAAAGTGCAGTATTACAAGATAATCAAATCTGTATAAAAGGGAAAAATTTCACGAGAAAGAGTACTGTATTTATTGATGGAAAAGAGAAAAGTACTATGTATGTAGATAAAAATACACTTAGAGTGTATTGCGGGGAAGATAATACAAAAGATATAAAAAATATCGTGGTTAAACAAATTGGGCTACACAATATTCCATTAAGTACTACAAATACAGTTAAGTTAAGTGAGTAATTATTATAAGGATTAAAGGGAAATGTTTTATGAATAAAAATACTTCATATAATGAAAAAGATATAGTTCCTATAATGGAAGAGGTTATAAAAAGTGGAGGTAGCTGTAAACTCAGAGTAACAGGTTATAGCATGAATCCGACATTGAGACACTTAAAAGATAGTGTAGTATTAGTAAGTCCACAAAAGAGAAAGCCACTAAAAAATGAGATAGTTTTTATAAAAAGAGATTCAGGAAAACACGTACTCCATAGAATAAGAAAAATAATAGATAATGATTGTTTTATAATGAATGGAGATGCACAACAGTGGACAGAAGTAGTTAGATTTGATCAAGTAATTGGAGTAGTGGAATCTTTTTATAGAGACGAAAAATTAATTTCATGCGATAATAAAAAATATAAAATATATATGAGGTTATGGGTATTATTAAAACCTATTAGACCACTAATTTTTAAAAGTAGAAACTTAATTAAAAAGATTATAAAAAAGAGATGTGATTAATTTTAAATAATGACTATGTTTTAATACAATGTTGAAATTTAATACTATTTAAACAATAAAAAGATGGCATATAATGCCATCTTTTTATTCGCTAAATATTTCGTACATCCCCATAAAACCTTCGGATATTAATAGTTTACTTTCATTACCTTTTTGTAATTGAAAACCTCTGCCGAATTGCTCAACAGTATAACCTTCTGATTGTTTAATTTTATTTAGATTTTAACGTGATTAAATTAAGCTCAGGGCTATTATTTATCCTCATAAATTTAGTATTGCCTAGCCCAGTGCTCACAAATAGTTGAGTATTTCCAACTTCATAAAGCCCTTTATTGTATTTTGGGAAAAACTTTCTTGCAGGGTCCAAAAGACCTTTATTGAAGAATCTTATTATTCCTCCATGAACATGACCAGAAAAAACTAAATCAAATTCGTAGTCTTTTAGGGTTTGTGCTCCAGTTGGATTATGGCTAAGTAATATATTAAACTTATTTTTATCTACTGTATTTAAAAAGTCTAAGTCTTTATCACCTTTAGGTATATTGCCTTTAGCATATTCATCTAAAAAGTAATAATATATTCCATATACATTTATAGATTGGTTTCCCCTTTGTATTGTAGTATAAGTATTATCGACAAATTTAACGCCTAAATTAGATAATTTGTTGATATATCTATTATAAGCATTATCTTTATATCTATTTCTCAGGCTCCAATCCTTACCATTGAAGATAGAATCAATACCTTCTTCATGATTTCCAGTAGAGTAGATGATTTCATATTTTTGTGAAAGGTTTTTTAGAAGTTGAAAACCTGGCAAACTTTCCTCATCAAAATCTCGATTGTATGTATTATCTTCTTTTTTTAATTCTGAAGAAGAAAACATATCGCCTGTCACAAAGATAACATCTGGTGACAATTTATCTATAGTAGATATTAAAGTTTTATTATATTTATCAAATTCCATAGAGTGTAAATCGGTTATCTGTAGAATTTTATAGTCTTGGAAATTTGACGGCAATTTAGAAAAATACAAATCCTTTTTATCTACTATGAAAGATTGATTTATATTTATATTTTTATTGATAAAATATGCAGTATATCCTGTTATAGAAATTAAAATTGTTACTAGCAAAATACTTGTATGTTTTTTATATTGTTTAATAGTTTTCATAAATACCCCTTAGATTTTAAATTTATTTGTATTTAACAAATTTAGGAAATTAAATCTCAGTACTTATTATAACATATAGAATATTTTAATTTTATTAAAAAATACTTACAAAGAATTAAATAAAAAATAAAAATTCAAAGATATATTTACAAATAAAAAAGAGCCAAGATAAATTTCTTAGCTCTTAAAAAACTCTATTAAATTATATAAAATTAGCTAAAATAGGCACTAATATAACTGTTAAACATCCGCCTATACCAATTGATAAACTACTCATAGCTCCTTCAATTTCGCCAAGTTCTAAGGCTTTACTTGTTCCAACTGCATGAGCAGCAGTACCAAGAGCGACCCCTTTTGCTATAGGATGTTTAATTCTACCTATTTTAAGTACTGTTTCTCCCATTATATATCCTAAAATACCAGTAAGGATTATACAAACAACAGTTATAGATTGAATACCACCTAATATATTACTAAGAGATATACCCATTGGTGTAGTTATTGATTTTGGAAGTATTGAATATAATATCTCTGGGTTTGCATTTGCAACTTTACAAATTAAAACTACGGATATAAAAGATATAAATACTCCAGTAAGTATTCCTACTAATATTTCTTTCATATATTTTTTAAATAGGTGAAGTTGTCTGTATAATGGCACTGCTAAAACTATTGTGACAGGACCAAGTAAAAAGTTGATTGTATCTGCACCTATTTTGAAATTTTCATAAGGTATGTTTGTACCCTTTAAAAATAATATTATAAGTATTATTGCTATTAAAAGACCATTGCATATAGGATTTCTAGCTTTTTTTTGAATAAATAATCCTATATTATAGAAAATTATAATTGTAAGTAATCCAAATAATTGTGTATTTAATATTTGTTCCATTTCTCCGCCTTCTTTAATAAATATTAAGCAATTTCTTGCTGCGATTTTGCTTGTTTTTTCTCTTTTAGTTTTATCATAAATTCAACGCTTTTTCCGCTACCTATCATAACTGCGATATTTATAAGTATTATACATGATAAAAGTAAAATAGCATTTTCTTTTATTAAACCTAAAGATTGAATTAAAGATACACCTGCGGGTATAAAGAATATACCCATATTTCCTAATAAGAAATCAGCGACATCTTTGATTTTTTCTTCGCTAATAATTTTAAATTGAAGCAGTAAAAATAGTATTATCATACCTAATATAGATCCAGGAATGTTTATAATATTTTTTATAAATTGACTTACAACTTCTCCTGCTGCCCAGACTCCAAGGAGAATTCCGATTTGATTAAAAATCTTCATTTTAAAACCTCCATATTTTTACCAAGAATAGAATATAAAAGATTTCAAGATTAAAACTAAAATTGGAAAATTTAGATTGATATCCTGATACATATTATTATATATTATCAAAATTGAAAAATCTATAGTACTGATATAGTGGATAAATTTAATACAATAGATATATAATGGATAATTTATAATAATAGTTGATTATTCAAAATTAAAATTAAAGTGCATATGAAATGGGAAAATGTTAACATTGTTTGGATGTGAATAAAATAAAAAGATATTTTTGTGCAAAAAAATATGATTTTGAAATTTAAATACAAAATCATATTCTTGATAATTTATATATAGGTATCTATTATTAGTTATTTTCTATTTATCAATCAAATACATTGTAGAAAATAGTATTGACAATAGTCAATAAAATTGCTGCAAGTATTGCGTTAAAAAATCCACTTATATGTGTGCCTGGAACAATGCTAAAAGCTAATTTTAATACTATCCCATTTATTACAAATGAAAATAAACCCAATGTTAAAATTGTCATTGGAAGAGAGAAAAACTGAATTAAAGGTTTAATAAATACATTTAGGCATCCAAATATTAAAGTCAATGTTATTAATGATGTCAAAGAGCCAATATACACACTGTCCATTAAAAGTGACACTATGTAAAGAGATATAGCATTAATTACAATAAATAAAGAAATTCGTTTCATAATAAAACCTCCCTTAAGCATTTAGTTTCCTTATAAATATTATACTACTAAAATCTAAAATTTATTAATTACTTTTTAAATGTGCTATACTAATTTTAGACATAAAAATACAAATAGATAATATATTTATTTAATAAAATCGATATTTTTAAAATGCTTAAAAAAAGATTTTATTGTAGGGAGGGGTTAAAATTGAATAGATCAGATGAAAGAGATACGATGTTTGCTAGAGCACATTATACACCAGGAAGTCAAGCGTATGAAGATTATTATAAGAGATTCCCAGAAAAAAAGGATATAGACGATAGTTTACGTCATAGACCAGATTTATGCCAAGAGGGAACTATGACTTATAATGAAGTAAATTCGCCAATGGGCTCAAGTGCATTTAAATTTTTAGCAGATATATTGCCGTTATGTGAAGGGGAAGTAGCGGATGAGAAAGTTGAGGTAAATCCTAAAACTATGACAAAGAGAATAAAGGGATTTGCTAAACATTATGGTGCTTGTGTAGTTGGAATTACAGAATTAAAAGATTATCATATATACACACATAGAGGGAGAATAGAAAGTGATTATGGAAAAGAAGTAAAACTAAATCATAAATACGCTATTGTTTTTGGATGTGAATTAGATAAAGAGATGATAAATAGAGCACCTATGATATGTGAAGTGATTGAAACTACAAAATCTTATGTGGATGCATCTATTATAGGAATGGTTTTATCTTATTATATAAGAAGTTTGGGATATGATGCGAGAAATCATATGGATAAAAATTATTTAGTAACTCCAGTGCTCGTAGCGAAAGATGCAGGATTAGGCGATATAGGAAGAAATTCTGTACTTACAAATAAAGATTATGGTTCAAGATTAAAATTGGGCGTAGTAACAACAGATTTACCGCTTGAAGTAGATGAATATAAAGACTTTGGCCTAGAGGATTTTTGTAATCTATGTAAAAAATGTGCACATAACTGTCCATCACATTCTTTAGAAGTAGGACCTAAGTTTGATGAATTAGGAAATTATAATTGGAAAGTAGATAAAGAAACTTGCTATGTAAAGTGGAGATATCTAGGAACGGACTGTGGTATGTGTTTATCTGCATGTCCATTTAGCCAAAACTTAGAGACAATAAAAAATGCAGATACTTTTAAAGGAAACGAAGAACTTATAAAAGAAGCATTAAAAGAATATAAAAAGAAATTTGGACAAAGAGTATTTGTGCCGGGAAATCCAGCATGGCTTAGATAAGAATTATAAAATCATAAAATATAATAAAGATTACAAAATAAATTAGATAGAATAAATATTAAATAGGGATTTGTAAAATAAAATTACAAATCCCTATTTAATGAAAGTAAATCCTAAAAACATAATCTATAATTCATTGGTAATTAATTTTTTAGCAACGGAATCTATAATTTGTGGGCAGTAACCTTTAAGCAACGGACGAAGTCGTTGGCGACAACCTTTAGTTAATTACAACTGTTGTAGTATCTAATATATTAGTATAAATCCAATGAGCATTATCAACAGCTAGTCGGATACATCCATGAGTTATAGCTTCTCCTAAAGTATCATTTATAATTTCTGTTCCTTGAGGATTAAATAAAACTGAATGATAATAATACCCACCTTTTATTCGAGTAGCGTATTTTACACGATATGAATCGGAGCCAAAGTAAGGTTTTCGACCAGATATATAAAATGTACCTTTTATGGTAGGCGTTTCAGGTTTTCCTATTGAACAAGACCATTTATAAAGTAAATCCCATTTATTATCAACTGTTTTTTGAAAAATATAAGTTAATTTATTTTGTAAATTTGTAGTTATTAAGTTATCGGTAGGACTTTTGATATTATTATCGTTTACAAATTGAGTCATATCTGTATTAAAATACTCAAAGTCATAGCTACCTGGTGGATTTCCATCATCTGATAAGAAGTAATTAAATATGTATCCTTCTTGGTCATTATAAATAACATTATCCCAATCACCAGTTGATTTTAAAACTTGAACTCTTGATTTAGTTGGGACAACTCCAAGTGAATTAGATTCAGAAGAAGGCAATGATCTCAGTAAAACATCTGTCCAAGTATATTTAGTAGTGGAGAGATTACCATTATATACATAACCTATTTGGTTGTCATAGCTGACTTTATACCAATCTTCAGCTGCATCAATAATACTGATTTTAGAACCGGCTGGTATGACGGTAATTATATCACCTGATGTGGATTTACTTTTTCTTAGATTTATATTTTTTAATGCATATTTATAATTTTCATCTGATTGCCTGTTATAAATTCTCATAATATCCTCCTTATATTAAAATTTGTTTAATTTTAATATATTTATATGAATATATAGATTTAATTATGAAAAAGAAACAGCTTGTCAATTCAAACAAGCTGTCTTTTATATATGTAATTATTATTTTTATGAATTATAAATATCTTTATTTAAAGTGTTTTCAGAGTGAGAAACAACTAAAGCTGTTGCAGCATCTCCAATAACATTAAGAGCTGTTGTATACATATCCATTGGTCTATTTATCGCTATTATTAACGCATATGCGATAAATGTAGCATCGTTAGTATATCCCATACCAGATATTACAGTAAATAATACGATCATTGATGAACCCGGTGCAGATGGTGTACCGATTGATGCCATAAGAGCAAGTGCTGCAATTACTAGCATATTTGGAAGTGTTACCTCATATCCTGAACTTGCGGCGATAAATATTGAACCAACTACTTGCATTATAGCAGTACCGTTCATATTAATTGTCATACCTAGAGGAAGGACAAATGATGCAACATCTTCACTAATTCCAAGTTCTTCTTCTGAAGTTTTTAAGTTTAATGATAAGGCAGCAGCTGAAGATGCAGCAGATACAGCTAAAAGGGCAACCTTACCCATCTTTTTCATAAAAGTAATTGGATTTAATTTAGTGTTAAAATAAATAAATAGTGGATATGAGAATATTAAACAGATTGTAGCTGCTATTGTAACTGTTGCAAGATAAGCAAAGGCAGGTTTAAGATGTTCTACACCGTATACTGCGAATGTTCTTGTTATTAAAACGAATACAGCAACTGGACCAAATTTAAATATTACAAAATTTAAAAATGTAATTATTATATTATTAATATCCGTAAGTATATTTTTTAGGACTAAAATTTTGTCTCCTAGTTGGTTTATACAAAGACCAATAACTACTCCTAAAAATACTATTGATAAAACTCTACTATTTGTAGTCATTACAGTACCTATATTATTTGGGACTGCATCAAGTATAACCATCAGAGGATTTGTAGTAGAAGCGACTTCTGCTGTGCCTGAGCCTGATATTGAGACATTAAAAAATCCTAAATGATAAGTAATAAACCCACATATAATTGCAACTGCCAATGCAATAAATGATGTTGTCAAAAATCCTAATAATGTTTTACCAGAAATACGACCTAGTTTTTTTGTGTCACTGATTTCACACATAGCAAGTGCTATGGAACAAAAAATCATTGGCACTATTATTAGTTGAAGACAGTTTATAAATAATTGACCAATTATATAAAATAAACCTATTGAATTTTGCCCCTCTTCTGTACTTATATCTTGAAAAAATAAGCTATTTATAACATCCCATGTATTTTGGTGTCCATTATTTATTAAACTCTCCCTTAGAAATAATAGTAATCCCCCTACTAATAATCCGGCAACAAGTGCTATTGCCATTTTTCTAGCTAATGTATTAACCTCCTGGTTTTGCTTGCTTGTTAAAGCTTCAGAAGTCATGTTAAATCCCCCTTTAAATAATTTAATATGTTTATTATTTATTATATATAATATGATAGTTAATATTTTAACATAAGTCTAATAATTTTTGCTACTTAAATTGATAGATATATTTCATAAGAAAAAAGAATTATAAATAAAAAATAAGAGAGTGTGAAATAAATTTAACAATCTTTTATAAAACTTAAAATAATAATTAAATTTCTAAAAAAATTTATATATGTAACATATGTTACCGATTGTATTTAATTTTAAATATATAATAAGAGCATAAGATACGAGATGAGAGACACTGAATTAAATCTTACTAAAATATATAGATAAATATTAAAACCGGAGGAATACAAAATGGAAAATAAAATGTTTTGTTATCAATGTCAAGAGACAGCAGGATGTACAGGATGTACTAAATTTGGGGTTTGTGGTAAATCACCAGAATTAGCAAGATTACAAGATTTATTAATTTATACAACTAAAGGATTATCAGAAGTAACAACTAGATTAAGAGAAGAAGGTAAAACTATAGATACATCAGTAAACCATTTAATAACTATAAACTTATTTACAACTATAACTAATGCAAACTTTGATGATGCAATATTCTATGCAAGAATAAAAGAAACTTTAGCAACAAAAGAAACTTTATTAGCAGAGTTAAATAATAAAGAAAACTTATCAGAAGCAGCATTATGGAATGCTACAACTGAAGCAGAAATGGATCAAAAAGTTTCATTCTTAGAAAGAATAAAAAATTCATTCTCAAAAAATAAAGAAGAAGCAGTAGATATAAATAAAATATTAGATGAAAAAGCTCCATCAGTAGGTGTACTAGCTACTAAAGATGAAGATATAAGAAGTTTAAGAGAATTAATAACTTACGGAATAAAAGGTATGTCAGCATATATGAAACATGCTAATGCTTTAGGATACCAAAATGAAGAAATAGACGCATTTATGCAATCGACTTTAACTAAATTAATGAATGACAACTTATCAGCAGATGATTTAGTTGCTTTAGCATTAGAAACAGGTAAAGTTGGTGTTGATGCAATGGCTTTATTAGATTCAGCTAATACAGGAACTTATGGTCATCCAGAAATAACAAAAGTAAATATAGGTGTTAGAAACAACCCAGGTATACTTATATCAGGACATGACTTAAAAGACTTAGAATTATTATTAAAACAAACTGAGGGAACTGGAGTAGATGTTTATACACATTCAGAAATGTTACCAGCACACTACTACCCAGCATTCAAAAAATACTCTCACTTTGCAGGAAACTACGGAAATGCATGGTGGAAACAAAAAGAAGAATTTGAATCATTCAATGGTCCAATATTAATGACTACAAACTGTATAGTACCACCAAAAGCTAGCTACAAAGATAGATTATTCACAACTGGAGCTGCTGGATTTGCAGGATGTAAACATATAGCTGGAAACAGTGAAAGTGATAAAGATTTCTCAGAAATAATAGAATTAGCAAAAACTTGTCAACCTCCAACAGAAATAGAAACTGGAGAAATAGTTGGTGGATTTGCTCACAATCAAGTATTCGCATTAGCTGATGCTGTAGTAGATGCAGTTAAATCAGGAGCTATCAAGAAATTCTTCGTAATGGCAGGATGTGACGGTAGAGCTAAATCAAGAAACTACTACACAGAATTTGCACAAGCATTACCAAAAGATACAGTAATACTTACTGCAGGATGTGCAAAATACAAATATAATAAATTAAACTTAGGTGATATAGGTGGAATACCAAGAGTTTTAGATGCTGGACAATGTAATGACTCTTACTCATTAGCATTAATAGCTTTAAAATTAAAAGAAGTATTCGAGCTTGAAGATATAAATGATTTACCAATAGCATTCAATATAGCTTGGTACGAACAAAAAGCTGTAATAGTATTATTATCATTATTATACTTAGGAGTTAAAAACATACACCTAGGACCAACTCTACCAGCGTTCTTATCACCAAACGTAGCCAAAGTATTAGTTGAAAACTTCGGAATTGGTGGAATAACTAACGTAGAAGACGATATAAAAATGTTCATGGAATAAGAATATTTCCTGAAATAAAACAAAACAAAATACACCCCATTAATTGATAAATAATTATAATAAAATAGAATATTAATATAATTATATAAACATTATCAAAGCTCCATTTCGATATAAATATCTAGATGGAGCTTTGCTTAAAATAAAGATATATTATTCAGATAAAATTTTAAATAATGAATCTAAATCTAGGATTTTTATAGTATCTTTATAATAATCTATAATACCGATATCTTTCATATTTATAAGTTCTCTAGATAGAGAAGGTCTAGGTATTCCTAAAGTTTCAGCGAGCTTTTGTTTAGTCATATTTATATTTATAAGATGGCTATTTTGTTTTTTATACTCATCTAATATATAGTTGCTGATCTTTTGACGGATACTGTTGTATGATAATCGCTCAATAGATTTATTTAAAGTTAAAATTTTATTGCTTAAATCTCTTAAAAACATCTCTAAAAAATCGGGATGTGTATAAGTAAATTGCTTGAAGTTTTCTCTAGATATAAAGAGAACTTCTGACTTAGATGAAGAAATTACAGTTGCTGGATATTTATTTACATCAGAGAATATAATAACTTCTCCAAATAAATGACCAGGACCAAAAGAAGTCATCTGTATTATTTTATTGCTCAACATACGTTTAACGTCGACAGAGCCACTAAGTATAATACCAATGGCCACACATTCTTCTCCTTCAAGTGCAATAATATCATTTAAAGAGAAGCTTTTGACTTGATAATATGTATCTTTAAAGAAATTTAAAATTTCTTCTTTAGTCATACTAGAAAACATGTTTATTACCACCTTTAATATCTATTTGTAAATTATAATAAACAATCATATCACTTAAATATACAGTTAATCAATTATTTTTTATAGTTAATAGGGGATATTTATTTTGATAATAAAATATTGAAGAAATCTATAAAGAAAAATAAATAGATAATTATAATTTCAGTATTTGCTAAATTTATAAAAAAATGATGGATATTTGTTATAAAATACCCTATAATTGTAAATACTATGTTTGAAACATTAGGACAGAGTGTTTACATAATAACAATATATCATTAAATAATAGGTATAAAATACAGGAGGAAGAATATATGATAACAAAAGATATGACAATAGGAGAAATATTAAGAGTTAAACCAGAAGCTGCACAAGTTTTAATGGATATGGGAATGGGATGCTTAGGATGCCCATCTGCACAATTCGAAACTTTAGAACAAGCTTGTGAAGTACACGGACAAGAAGTAGAAGATATATTAGCAAAATTAAATAAATAATATTTGATATCAATTAAATAAGTAATATTTAAGCCAGTGGATTTGACACTGGCTTTTTTTAATTCTAAGGAAATTATACATTATCTAGTTTGTGGATAATTTAAATTTATAACTTATTATCTAAAGAGAAGACAAAGTCATTGGAACTATAAACGAAGTGAATTTTAAGCAACGTACGAAGTCGTTGGCGCCATGAACGCAGTGAATTTTAAGCAACGGACAAAGTCGTTGGCGCCATGAACGCAGTGAATTTTAAGCAACGTACGAAGTCGTTGGCGATATGAACGAAGTGAATTTTATAAATATATTTTAGATATAATTAGATAAATAATAATATTGTAGAAATGTTGAGAATTTTTTAAAAATATAGCAAAATATAGAATAATCTGTTATTATATATTGTATACAAAAAATAGCAATAAAAGTTTTTTAAGAAAGAGGTAAATATTAATGCAAAAGGCGAATATAAAATGGGACGAGTTAGGATTTAGTTATCAATATGTAGACAATATGTATGTATCTTATTGGAAAGATGGTAAATGGGATGAAGGTAAGATACAAGACGGGGATAGAATATCTATAAGTATAGGGGCTACAGCATTACATTATGGGCAAGAATGTTTTGAAGGTTTAAAAGCGTATTCAACAAAAGACGGGGAAATACAATTATTTAGACCTGATATGAATGCAAAAAGACTTCAAGATAGTTGTGAAAGATTGTTAATGCCAGAAATACCAGTAGAAAAATTTATAGATGCTTGTAAACAAGTTGTAAAAGCAAATGAAAAATATGTACCACCATATGGCACAGGTGCTACTTATTATATAAGACCATTTGTAATAGGATGTGGAGATAATATAGGTGTTGGGCCAGCACCAGAATATCTATTCTGTGTATTTGGAATACCAGTAGGACCATACTTTAAAGGCGGATTTAAACCAGTTTCAATGACTACTGCTAAATACGATAGAGCAGCGCCATATGGAACAGGGGCAGCTAAAGTTGGAGGAAACTATGCAGGAAGTATGCTTCCACATAAGTTAGCTAATGAAGAAGGATATTCAGATTGTATATATTTAGATCCAGCTACTCATACTAAAATAGAAGAAGCAGGAGCTGCAAACTTCTTTGGTATAACTAAAGACAATAAATTTATAACACCAGATTCACCATCTATATTACCAAGTATAACTAGAAACTCACTATTAACAGTTGCTAGAGATTACTTAGGAATGGAAGCAATAGAAGGTGAAATATTAATGGATGATATAGATAAATTTACTGAAGTAGGTGCTTGTGGTACTGCTGCAGTTGTTGCACCAATAGGCTCAATATACTATAAAGGAAAAGAACATATTTTCCACAGCAAAGAAGAAGCAGGACCAGTTATCACTAAATTATATGAAACACTATATGGAATACAATTTGGTGATATAGAAGCTCCAGAAGGTTGGATAGTAAAAGTAAAATAATAAAAGGTTTAATATATAGTTGCATGCTGATATAGTGTGCAACTTTTTTTGTAGAAAAATAGAAGATTTTAAAGGTATGTATAATTGTAATTTTTTTAATTAAAAGCTTTATTAATTTAAAAATCTAATTAAAATTAAAAAATTATTAAAATGATAAAAAAAATATTGAAATAGTATATTGATTGAATTATAATATAAATATAAAATGATAATCGTTATCATGTGTTTATGATTATGAGATAACAAAAGGGCTAGGAGAAATAAAAATCATGAAAAAAAAATATTTAACGCTAATATTAATTACTTTATGTATAATCTCCTTGTTATTAGGAGCTAAAAGCATAAATATATTAGATGTATTTACTGGTCGTGATGAGACAATGCATCTTATGATGGTTAGTAGAATACCGAGATTAATAAGCACACTTGTAGCAGGTAGTGCTATGAGTATATGTGGTTTAATAATGCAACAAATAAGTCAAAATAAATTTGTTTCACCAACTACAGGAGCAACAATAGATTCAGCAAAACTTGGTATAGTAATTGCAATGGTTTTAGTACCAGGAGCAACAACTATGCAAAAAGCTATGATATCATTTGTTTTTGCACTAGCTGGAACAATGTTATTTATGACTTTTTTAAAAAATTTAAAAGTAAAGAGTGTGATATTCGTTCCACTTGTAGGTATTATGTTTGGTAATATAATTGGCTCAATAACTACTTACATTGGTTATGAATTTGACATAATGCAAAATGTTAACTCATGGTTACAAGGTAATTTTTCAATGATCTTAAAAGGAAATTATGAATTATTATATTTATCAATACCACTAATGGCAATTGCATTTTTCTATGCACACAAATTCACAGTTGTTGGAATGGGTGAAGATTTTGCAACAAACTTAGGCCTTGATTACAATAAAATTGTAAATCTTGGACTTATAATAGTATCTATAGTAACTGTCTGTGTAGTTATTATAGCTGGGGAAATCCCTTATATAGGGTTAATAGTACCTAATTTAGTTTCACTATACAAAGGAGACAATGTCCACGAGAATATATTAGATACTGCATTATTTGGGGCAATATTTGTTTTATTCTGTGATATTCTTGCAAGAGTATTTGTCTACCCTTATGAACTTTCTGTAGGTCTTACAGTTGGTGTAATAGGTAGTGGAATGTTCCTTTATTTAGTTTTAAGGAGGAAATCATATGCAAGCTAATCTGGAGAGAAATAAAATAGGTAAAAAGATAGGAAAAGTGGATAGAAAACAAAATTTATATATGCCGATAATAGTATTATCTCTAATGATATTAGCATCATCGTTATTATTCTTATTTATGGGCATCAACAAAGGGAGTATGGATTATGCTCTTTCAAAAAGAATACCTAGATTAATAGCAATAATTCTGACAGGTGGATGCATCGGATTTTCAACAATAATCTTCCAAACTATAACGGACAACAGAATCTTAACTCCAAATGTAATGGGTATAGATTCTCTATATGTAGCAATACAAACTATGTTAATATTTGCTTTTGGTTCAAGTAGTGCATTTGTATCAAATAAGAAAATAAACTTTTTAATTTGCCTAGTATTTATGATTTTAGGAACATCTTTACTATACAAATTAATATTTAAAAAAGATAATGCAAACATAATATTTGTATTATTAATAGGTATGATTTGTGGTACATTTTTCAGAAGTTTATCATCATTTATGCAAATGGTAATTGATCCAAATGAATATTTAGTTCTTCAAAACAAATTATTTGCTAGTTTTAACAATGTAAATGTAGATATATTATTCTTATCTATAATATTAGTTTTACTTATGATTCCATTTGTTTGGGATGATATAAAATACTATGATGTAATGAGTTTAGGTAAAGATCAAGCAATTAACTTAGGTGTTGACTATGACAAAATAATGAAAAAATCATTTGTGATAATAGCAATACTTATAGCAATTTCAACATCTTTAGTAGGACCTCTTACATTCTTAGGAATTTTAGTAGCAAATATAACTAGAGAAATGATGAAAACATATAAACATAGTTATTTAGTAACTGTATCAATATTAGTAAGTATATTTACATTAGTATTTGGTCAGGTATTAATGGAGAGAATTTTACATTTAAGTACACCTGTTAGTGTAGTAATTAATATGATAGGCGGTATTTACTTTATGTATCTACTTTACAAGGAGAGTCGAATATGATAGAAGTAAGAAATTTAAGCAAAAGTTATGGAGATAAAATGGTGGTACATAATGTATCGCTTAAAATACAAAAAGGAAAAATAACTTCTTTAATCGGACCAAATGGAGCCGGAAAGAGTACTGCATTTTCTATGATAACTAGACTTATGAAAAGAGATGGTGGTCAAGTATTTATAGAAGGAAAAGAACTAGATAGCTGGGATAAAAAAGAATTATCTAAAAAGATTGCGATATTAAAGCAATCTAACAACATAAACATAAGACTGACAATTAGAGAACTTGTCAGTTTTGGTAGATTTCCATATTGCGAGGGAAAATTACAAGCAGAAGATATTAAATATGTAGAAGAAGCTATAGAGTATATGAGACTTACTGATATTCAAGATAAATATCTAGATGAGTTAAGTGGTGGGCAAAGACAAAGAGCATATATTGCAATGGTTATAGCTCAAGGCACTGAATATATATTCTTAGATGAACCTCTAAATAACTTAGATATGAATAATTCAGTTCAGATGATGAAAGTCCTAAAAAAACTTTGTGATGAGCTTGGAAAA